>SXGQ01015126.1_pt1 | contig 22534 bp, 18 predicted proteins | sample 3178371 | NCBI WGS metagenome assembly SXGQ01 (sample SAMN11356859, study PRJNA531348) | freshwater metagenome | isolation source: freshwater sample F1-20 | place: China: Fuxian Lake, Yuxi | collected 2017-12-25 | reverse complement strand
AACGGTTTCACATTGAACATATAGAAGTTTTGATAGATCTACACCAAGACTTTTCCAGAATTCTGGAGCAGCAGCATTTTCAGTGTCAATAACAACTGCAATACCACCTTTCTTTTGTGTATCTGCTACAACATGAGCAGATAACAAACTCTTACCAGTTCCTTCCAAACCATTGAACTCAACCATTTTACCAACCGGCAAACCACCGTGTGGTCTATTACTAATAGCTAGATCCAGAATAGAAGAACCTGTACTAATCCAATCACTAATTTCAGCAGGATTTTCCTGTTCATCCAAGAAATAAGCAATCTTACCGCCATCTTTATTGGCTTTATTTAATTCATTTGCGAGTAACTCTACTAACTCATCTCTTTGAGGAGTTTCTTGTGTAACTTGATTTTTCTTTTTCATAAATTTATATAACTAAAATAGGGGTGGCAGTAATATATACTACCACCCCATTACAAACAATTTATTTTAACTGTTAAACAAATTATCAAAAGCGGATGCTACGTCTTCCGTATTTGATTTTGATGCTTTTGTACTTGGTGATGTAGCAGCACTTTTAACTGCACTTGGTGCTGGTGTTGAAGGTGTGTTAAACGGAGCGTCATCTTCAACAATAGTGTTGTCTGTTCCTTCACTAGGTTGTGTCTCTGGATTCAACCATGCATTCATTACTCCCTTGAGTTCTTCATATGAAAATTCTGGAAACAAATCCAAAATATTGGTTTGTTGTGTTAGAATATCTTTTTGAGCGACATCAATTGATACACTTGCATTTGGTTTAACACGAATTGTGGTTTCTGGGAAAGACTTACCAGAATCTTCTGCTGTACGAAATTCTACTACAATATCACGACCATTTACCAAATCAGTAATATCACCATAATCAACATCGTTGATGATGCTTAGAATTTCTTGATAAACATTCTTACCAAATCCCCAAAAACGAACACCTTCTCCTTCTTCACCACGAACAATGATAGGAGCATATGTACGCATCTTTGGTTCCATCTTCTTACCCAAAATCCAGTCTTCCTTGTTTCCGGTCTTCTTCATACGATTAGACCATTCAACGATTGGATCAGGACGGTTAAAACTATCAGGAGATAGATAAGTCTTGTTATTAATATTATAATGAAACTTCAACTCAATAAAAGGATTATCAGGTTGATATTTGTAGGGAACGATACGAACTACTTGTTTCCCAGGCTTTGGTTTCCAAATTAGATTGGTTTTATTGCCTTGGTTTGTTAGAGAGCTCAAACGGCTCTTCAATTTTGATATGTCTAATGCCATAATTTTTTAATTATTAATTTAGTTAATTAGTTAATTAGATAATTCACACGAATTATTTAACGACAACCAATTAAGTTGTCATCAATATATATGACATCTGAAAATATTTCAACTTATTATATCAAAAATTTTGACAGATACAATTTTGACTGATACTTCGCTTGTTAAAATAATGCTGTTTCTGTAGAGATTCCAATCCAATTGAAATGTTTTATCAAAAACCCCATTGTTTTCTTCGGCAATCAACTTGTTCATCGCATTCAGAGTATAAAGAGTATTTGTGTCTTTTTTTCTATGAACGCTGATCGTATTTCGGAATTTCATTGAATTCCCATCAGTTAGGTCAACATTGTATGTAGCATACAACTCTTTTGGATTGTTGACATTACATAATAAAAATATTTTACCGTTGATAACACTATAAAAACTTTTTATTTCTTGAATAATTTCATTATATTCCTTAGAATTGGTAAAAGTACATAATAATTGTTTGTTCTTCATTTATTTAAAATTAGTTGTTTACCATCAACATTCCACAATTTACCAATAAAATTCCCTGAAGTGTCGTACCATTTATTGCTTTTGTTATAAAATCCAAATTTTAAAGCTTCTTCTAATGTATATTCAGTGGTCAGTGCTTTTTCAATTGCATCCGCATCTTGTTCTTTTTCTTCAGGACTTCTATCGTCATTCTTTTTTTGTTGAGGTTCTTGTTGTTGAACTTGTTGAACTTGTTGTGGATCAAATTCAATTTGTTGACTGCTTGGTTGTTCTGGCTGTTCATCTCCAGAGAATACATTAGCTTGTCCTTTTCTAGGATTTTCTTCAAAGTGGGTGCCACGTTCAATAGCTTTTTGTTTGTATTCTGGTGTTGGAAATGTTACAAGAATTCCGTTTGTATTATATGCTTGTCTTTCTGGAAATCTACCTTCAAGCATTTTATTCAAATATTGATTGACAGTTTTAGAATCTATATTTGATTCTAATAAATGTCCTCTAAGTATTTCAATATGTTCTTGTTTAGAAATATCAAATATACCGTTTTCAATTGAAATATCGGTACTTGCTTTTTCTAATGCTTCATAAAATATTTGTTTAATGTTCATAATTAAAATACATCTTCTTCACTTAGATTAGAACGGTGAATTTCTGTTTTGAAAGAAAACTTACTTCCTCTTTCATTTCTTAATTCCATTGCTGAATAAAATGGTTTTACTTCAACTTTGCCACTTTCTTCTTCTTCTCGTATATCAAAGATAATATATAAATATACAACGAAATATGTTCCGTCCTTATTTTTACTAACTTCAAACTTACTTAATCTAAAATTCTTATTTTCATTTGCATCAATTAATTTTTTACCACTTGAAAATTCAGATTTTATTCCCATTCTGTTAATTGTCTTACCATTAAATATTACAAGAGGAAGACTGTCGTTGTTTCCGAATATTGCTTCAGCAGAAATTTGACTTGCAAATTGGATAAATTCTTTTTTAATTTGAGCTTCATTGCCAACATTCATAAATCGTTCAATGAACTTTTCATAAAATATAATAGCTGCAATATTAGAATTAAAGATATTCATTGGTCTAAAAGCACCTTTATTCATCGGAACATCACCTTTAGTAGACGGATTAAAGTAATCGTTATAGACCTTAATAGATGCATTTTTAACTTGTTTTACATCTTCGGGTGTAGTTCCAGTAAATTGAACCATAAACAAATTCTTATTATCTATCAATTTTACTTTTTCATTAATGGTACTAAATAAAGAATCTGGTTGAATTCTATTAATTTGTTGAATAAATATAGCAACATTCTTTTTAAGCGAATCCGTCATTTCTACCAATTCTTCATCGGATTCTCTTGCTTCAGATAAAATACCAATTTCTTTTTCAATATAATCCCATGTATTAAACATAGTAGAATATTGATTTCTAGCATAATTTAAGTCTTCTTGACATTTTTGTTCAATATTACCAAAAATCTTAACAATTGTGTTTTTAATTTTTTGTGTAAAATCAGTCCATCCTTTTGTCAATTCTGCGGATAAATCTCCTATTTTTGATGATATTCTATTAAGCGATGACTTTAATGATGATATAAATTCAATTTCAGTTAATATTGTTTTACCAATATAAATTTCTTCAAATATAGAAGCACCACCAGTAAATACACTACGTGGATCTTTTTCAACCGGTTTTTCGTCGGGTTTTTCTTTTTCTGCTGACTTTTGTCTCTGTGAAGGTGTACCTGAAAAATCTTGTTTATCTGGAAGTATTGATGTCATCATTGCAGTGACTCTTCCGGTACGATAACTATCACCACCAGCTTTTAAAGAAACCATTGCAAATTTCTTTCCAGTACCAGTTATTTCACACAAACTATCTTCTAAACCAGATACTTTTCTGTCTTTTAAAGCAGTTTGTACTTCAGAAATACTACAATTATATAATAATACTACATCTGCAGTATTTTCTTTTTTCTTATCTTTACTTGCATAACCACTTTTATTAAATGATTCATAGAACTTTTTGATGTCTTGATGAATAAAACCAGTTGGTTTTGCAGAAGTAATATTTGCTAATGTTACAGATGTACCAGATGCCAATTCAATTCTAGACTTTATATCAGCATAATTTTGATATAAATCACTTTTTCCTACTTTGGTAATTACAGATGCATCATTAAGTTGTTTTATGCTTTTTAAAAGTGTTTCAATTTCCGAAGACAATTTTAACCATTTTATTAGTAAACTTTTTTCTTTTGGATAGTAATCTCCTTGTTCACCAAATATCTTATATAACGGAAAACTTTCTCGCATAGGTTGACTGAATGGCAATGGCATAACAGTTTCAACCTGTTGTAACTTACTTTGTAAGTCTTTTAATTTTAAATTAGCATCTGTATTCATTCGTATATATAAATATTACTATATACACGAAAATCAAAGTTTTTAAATATCTATCACCACCATACTATCATAATTCTTACCAATATAACATTTTACTGGAAATTGATTGTTTGACATCAATCTCTTCAATTCAACCAAAGTTTCTTTTTTATCATTTTTATGACAATCAAACAAAACACTGTCGTAAGTATATAAAATAGCCTTCGTTTGTTTATTATTCAAATATTCATTAACTCTAACAAGTGATTGTATGCCAAATTCTGTTTCACTTGCTTGTAAGATATAATTAAACAGTTTATTTGGACTTGGTTCATTGATATGATTTGTAGTAATTCTTCTCTTATAGATAGGAGTTTCTACATAACCATGTTCACTAAAGAATGTCCATCTATGAGCAATATAATCACTCATTTTCTTAAAATATGGTATTTCTAATAGTTCAACTGGAATATTACCATACATACATTGAAATGTAAGATTCTTTGACGCTTTAATTTCTTCGTCCGTCAATGTTTCTTTACCATAATATAACTTACCAAGATATTCATAAGCATTTGGTGGTAAGTTGTAATTGATTAACTTTGCAACTATGTGAGGGTGGTAGGCACTATAGTCAATCATAAACAACATACCTTCATTACCATATCTACTGATAAATGATAACCTACACCCATTTTCTTTGTTTAATGCACTATAATTAACATTACCAAACCTATTACTAGGTCGTCCTGTTGCAGTATATAGGTTATATTGTGTATAAACAAATCCATTTCTATCTTTGCTGGTTTTGTTTTCAAAATGCCTATTAAACAATTCTACATCAACCTTTAAAGCATTAAATTCAAGAACTCTAAGATTGTCTGTAATGGTACTATTGATACTATGAAAACTATCGTCAATTTTAACAGATTTTAATCTAATCAAAACCGCATCAATCATATTTTCAAACTTTTCCAGATGTTTTACCATCGGAATTGCTTTATTCAATTCACCATATTTTTGAAATCTAGTTTTTATTACATTGTGTGCAGATGTATCAAATTCACTATAATCATCAACTTTACCGTCACTAATAAAGAAAATAATATTAATATCATATAGATTATTGATTGGAAACAAATGTAAACACTTTTTCTTATCAAATACCCATTTTTTACCTTTTAGTTTATTAAAATCACGAATCAATGTATCTTTATCAATAAAGACATTACAATCAGGATGATTAATATTGATAATATATGTAGTTTTAGACTTGATTGTGTGAACCAAAACCACACACAATTCATCTACGCAAGGATGTACTTTTTCATCCGAATGAATACATTCAAGAATAAAATCAGATGAAATATGTAATTCTAAGAATTTAGAATAAGATTGTTTATCCAAACACATCATTTACCAAATGTAACATTATAACAAATCAAAGTCAATTATTTACCGCCCCAAAATTCAAGTGGATTATTTAAATAAGTCTTAAAACCTACCATTATTTTTTCGTTATTATTTAATATTTCAATATTTTGTTCTTGAACACCTTTTCTATCCAATATTTTATTTTTATAAATATTATTTTTTGGTCCAGTAATTATCCATTGTATAACTAATTTGGTAAAACAATTTGAATATATATTATTATAATTGTTTTTATTTGTTTCGGTAATTTTTAAATCATTTATTTTTTGAACAAAATAACGATTAATATAACCTTTTGTATAATCTTTTGATGTTGGTATTGGTTTATAATAATTTGGATATACATCATCAGACATATCAACTCCACCAATATTAATATATTGTTCAGGTATAATCATATTATTTTATCTTATTATCAATTATATATTCATTTATACCATCAGTAGTTACTTTTATTTTTTTGCCTTTAATTGATCTAATACCTGCTTTTATGGTCGTTGTCCAATTACCGCTATCAACTTTATGTGACACATCTATAATTTGACATATAATTTCTCTTTCAGAATACGGACTTGGTAAATTTTTTAAACTAAATAATTGAAATGTTCGCAATCCAGAAATTCCAAGTAATGTTATTTCTACTGTAAATCCAGGTTGTTGTCCGCCATAAATATTGGAATTATTATTCACATCCAAATCATTCATTATTGCAATTAACAATGTTTCATTTGGTAACACCAGATTTACTATGTTCCACCCAGATTCTTCTCCTGAAGTTGTTCTTGGTCCTGCTGCTGTTGCTGCATCTGCTCTTGAAGGTGGTCTAGGATTATTTGGATTAAGAGGAGTAGTTGTTCTTGGTCCTGCGGCTGCTGCTGCTGCTGCTCTTGAAGGTGGTCTGGGGTTATTTGGATTAAGAGGAGTAGTTGTTCTTGGTCCCGCAGCTGTTGCTGCATCTGCTCTTGATGGAGGAGCAACATTTGGAGTATTTGAACCGTATGATTTAAATGTCATTATGTAAGAACCATTTGTGTCTGTAGAACTTTGTGGCGATTTTTGTAACTGTTTGATTACTTCTAAATTATTATCAACTAATCGTGATGAAGATTGTCGTGATCCGGTTATTGGGTCTCTTGGTAGTAAATTAAATCTATCTCCATATGGAAATTGTAAAGGTTGATTCGCAGTTACTGTACCATTTACATTTTTTGTATTTGTTGAAGATGCTGCAATAACTTGATTTGCAGCAACATTAGAAAGTTGTGCGGTAAAACTAATATTTTTAATAAATTTATTAGTTGCACCAATGTCAAATTGAAATATTTTAATTGAATCATCATATTCAACAAATTTTTTATCAATAATTTTCAATTTACTATCGTCTTCAATTACTGCTAAATCCCAAATCTTTCCTGCTGCATTATTAATTTTTTGAAGTAATGTATTATAGAAATTTTCAACTGTATCTGCTGATTTTGCACATTCAATTATTACCTTTACATTAACATATAAATCATTTAAATTACCCCAATATCCAGCAGGTTTACCTGATATAGGTTCGTCCGAATTCCATCTAGGAAATGATTTAGTACCTTTTTGTTCAGTTAATTTTTTAGCTTTTCCATTTTTATTTCCAACATAATTATTATATCTAAATCTATTAATAATACTATCCAAATCATCTCTAAATACAGCTCCTCCAGTTCCTACACTAGTAGTTTCTTCATTTCCAAATTGTATACCTAATATATTTACACCAGTACTTGTTGATCTTACTTGTATACCTGTTCTTAATACTTTAGCAATTGTTCTGTCGTATGGAGATAATTTATCATAATTTAATATTCTTACTGGAGCACCAGCTGAAAAAATATTACTGTTTCCAAAATTGTATTGTTTTTGATAATCATTATCTTCTGGATCTTCTGGTTGCGGATAATAAATTCCCGCATTAAACTTTGGTGCTTTTGCATTTGGAATTAATAATACATTACCATCACACGAAATTAAATTAGGATGTGCTCCTATAACTACATCACTAGTTTCTATTTCATAAAGATCAAATGGTTTAATATCACTCTTGCTTATACCAATCGGTTGTTTAAAAAATAAATTAGCAAGTTCAACTAAAAATCCAAATGTTACCCATATATCTTTTTGATCGGAATTATCCCAATCATATTTTGATTTTCCTTTCATTATCACCGTGTCACCATATTCATTTTTTCTACCAGCAAAAAATCTATCTTCTACCTTTCTTACGTTACCATCCATATAAAAATCTTTAACAATAAATGAACCAGTATCTTCTGCATCTAATGATTCAAAAAAGTTTTTGCCAGATTTAATACAAGAAGGCAGTTTAGTGACTCTTTTTTCTAAATAAGCAGCAAATGACGACTGTACATTTGTTTGAGTATTATTAGATTCTGTTTTTGTACCACCGTTAACTAATACACCAGAATAATTTGCATGTTTAGATAGTATTTCAGTTTTACAATCAAATGTAATACCATCTTGACTTGAAAAATCAAAACCACTTACAATACCCATTGTTACATCATATAATCCATATGATTCTCTAATATTTTTATCATATAAAACAGATCCACTTATAGTAAATAAATTTTTTAAATTTTTTAAATTATCTCCTTGATTTCTTAAATTAAGCAAAGATGATGGATTAAAATGATTCCATCCAAATTCAACAAACGCACTAATTTTTGGTGATAGAAAATATGGAGTCATATATTCCAATTGAGCATACCCATAACATTTCCAATTAATCGTAATTTTTCTAATTCTTTCTTTTTGTATTACAGCATCAATAGATGTAATACCAGGAACAGGTAAAAACTTGTGTACTGTTCGTGTTTCATTTGATAGAGAGTTTGGAAATGATACTACACTACCATCCGAAGATAAATCTAATGTATGTTCGTTGCCTTCTGCATCATATCCTAATACATTTTTATTTGAAAGAGTTGAACCATTAAATGTTGTTCCATATGTTTTGTCAAATCCATATCCTCCTTGTAAAACAAATCCACTTTTTTCTGGATAATTACTTTTACTATCTACTTTACCTGTACCATTTGAAAATACACGAACCCAAGGTGTTAATGGTCCTTTGTAATTTTGCCAATTACCATTATCATCCCATGATACACTTGTAGGATATTCAAGTCCAATGTCATTTTGTCTTCTTCTAAATTCTTTTATAATCCAATCAGGTATTGGGTTAGGTGCCCACGGTCTATTATCTGGTGTTTTTGCCATAACTTATGAATTTAATAGCTTAAAATCTCCTATAATATTATAAATATTTTGCGGTATTCTTAATTGAATGCCTGCTGGTACACTTAGTCTACCATTGCCTAAATTATTAGCTTGGGCCAATACCCACCATAATGTAGAATCTTTATAATACTTATTAGCCAAAACATCAAAAGTAGATGCTTCATTTGTAATAACATATAAATCATTATAAGCAACAGGTATCACAGGATATAATAATGACTTATATACCCTCTTTCCATCCCACCTTTTATCTTGTTGTGCAAATGTATATCTATTCATAAAATTATGGGGCTTTTACTACGGTAATAATATTATTAGAAAAGGATGATGGTACTTGATTATTTGTTATATAATCACCTTCTGGATTAAGTTGTCTAACAGAATCCCCAAAATTGTTTCCACCTACAATAGGTCTTTCTTTTTCTAATAAATCCATATTTAGATTTAAATCACATTCTCTTGGAAACTGTGCATATTTTCCTTTACTTCCTTCCCATTGAATTGTTCCTTTTCCAGAAGGAGTAAGTGCGGCATTTAAATAACTCCAATCATTATCTTTTGCATATTCTTCACTCAAAGTTTCCCAAATACAATTTTCTGAAATATTAAACCCAACACTTTTAATTACACATGGTTGATTTTTGTATATATCACCAATCGTAAGTTTCACCAATGGTGGTATAATAAATCTAGAATAAATATTACCCGGATTGTTTTGTGTTCCCTGTGTATAATTCGCAGGTTTAGTTAAACCTACTAAATAATTAATTCTTTGCCACATTGGTAATAGTTCTTTAATACTATTAGCAACAACATTAAATTTGAAACTTAATGTTCTACTAAATCCTTTATAAGATTGTAATTTATCCGCTCTACCTATATATTCAATTGATGACCAATCTGCAGTATAATTTTCATTTATTCCAGTAACAGTAGCTCTAAATGGTATATATTTGTCGTTTACAATATCATGAAAATAAAATTTTATTAAATCACTATCTTCTTTTGAATATTGTTTTTCAAATTCTTCATCAGTTAAAACATTTAATAAATTGACTTTATCAGTATATTTTGCACCAGAAAATCCTTTTCCTTTAATATCATCTAACAATAACTTTCTTTTTCTATCCGATTCAAATTTTCTAAAATATGCGCCTTTATTATAACTGAATGGTCCTTCTTTTCGTTTTTGAGAATTAATATTTTTTGTTAATTCACTAATGTAATTATATCCTTTTAAATTTTCATCTGAAAATTGTGGATTGATTAAATCAGCACTGGTTTCACCTTCAAATTTATATCCTGCATTTTTAATATTGTCAATTACTTGTTTTAAGTTATCTTCTATATCTTTTAGAGCTGCAGAATTTTTATCCGTAAACTTAGTAGAATGTTTTGTAGATGTACTAGACTCAATATCACTGTTTAAATATATTTTATAAATTGATAATATATCTGAATTTTTGTAACTTGATTCTTCGCCTAATTTTCTTATAGCAATAATACCAACATTTTCACCATATTTACGATATGAATCTGTATCTTTAGGATCATATCCTATTGGAACACCAAAATAATCCGATGTATATGGTACTTTTTTATTAAAAATAAAAATATTTTTTTCTTTTTTATTTGGATTAGCTCCATTAAACCATCTTTGATTATAATCAGTACCCCAAACATAAGGTTTACCGTTTGCATCATAATATGTAAACGATGTAACATCATTGTAATTTGTAGAATAATTTTGTTTGGGATCAAAATAATATGCTAAATTAATCAACATTTCAGAATTTTTAAATTCTTGATCTGGACTAATATTGTTTCCTACAGCTTTGCCGTACATTTGATATGCATCATAACTTAAAGAAAGTTCAACTTCTTTTCCAAATAATTTTGGAAATGTGCCGATTGATGTACCTTGCCATGGACCTCTTTTACCTATAATTAAATAGGTACCATCAGATTGTCTAAAATATCTACCTCTTACACCTGTAGTTTCATCCGTATCTCCTTTTCTTACTGTATTATCACTTGTTCCAGCATACCATTTTTGTATAACTTTTTTATCAAAACTATGTTTTAAAGTTCCATATGGTTGTGTAAAAACTGCAGATGTTGATGCCATTTTACCATATGTTGATTCACCAACTTTATACTGTTCACCATTGGGTTGACCAACAGGAATAAAAGCGCCAAATAATGTACTTGATTTAAAAAAGTTTTTTATACCAGATAAAAATCCTGCACTTTTACCACCACCCCACGTATTTTGAAAATTTTTATTAGCATTTGTTGCTGTTGAGCCACGAATTAATCCTTTTCCTCCTGCACCGGCATTTGTTGGTAATGCACCTGCACCAACAGTTCCTTTAGGGGGAGTAGGTTTATTTAAACCCAAAGCATTAGATACTGCACCAAGTCCAATTGCACCAAGAACTCCTCCTAAATTTGGTTCAATATGTCTAGTAGGTCTTGATATTAATCCAAAAGAAGCAATACTGGTAGTTGCTAAAACAGGTAATAATGGATTATAAATTTTGGTTTCGTTAAATGTATTTAATCCTTGTAATACTAATTGTTTACCCAAGAAAATTATACCATTACCACTAACACTAAATTTTGCTATTCTAGCTACATCTTGTAATGCAGATCCAATTGGTAAAGCTCTGCTTTCAAATCTTTTTAATCCATTTACACCTCTTCTTGCATTATTAGGATTAACGGTAATAAATGGTTGTCTAGGTCCAAATCTTAATAGTCCACTATTATTTGTTTCTAATTTATACTTGTTATAAATTGCATCACTGTTTTTAGCATATAATACACTCAATTCACCAGGTTCTCTAAGATTATTAAATCCAGTAGGCAATGTATAACCAGCACCAATAATTTGTGTATTGGTAGTAGATAATCGAGCAGGTGATTCTAAATTATTAAGATTTGCCATATTTTATAAATATCAAGTTATTTAACTTGCACCTCTAAATTTTGTAGCAACTCCAACTGTGGTGCTTACTTTAGTACCATCAATATTGATTGCAATACCACCACTTTTCATTAATCCAATCAATTCGTCCAATTTAGCAACAACTTCTCCATTTGCATTTTGTTCATTTTTAGTTTTATTAATTTCAGCTAAAGCAGGTAAATTAACTCCTAATTCTGCCAATTGACTGTTTAAAAACGCAATAGCAAAACCCATTGAATATATTCCTTTAATAATTTCATCATCTTTAAATATAGACAATATTTCTTTGAGAGATGCTAGTTCAGATATATTTGCAGCAATATCTTTAACACCACCACCAAAATCTTTCATTCCTTCACCAGCTAATTTAGCCGCATAAGCAAACGGTAACATTGCAACACCAAGTGCAGCAATTCCAGCCACACCAGCAGCAAATAAAACTGCACCAACTCCAGATGCTAATAACGCACCTAATCCAAATGCAGCAGCACTAAATACAACCAAAGCCGCAGCACCAGCCATTACACCGGTCCAATTAACATCAGAAAATAATGACATAGCAAATGCAAATGGTATTATTGATATTCCCAAAGCAGCAATACCTAATAAACCTTTGCCAATAGCAGTAATATCCATCATTTTTATTCCAGTGGATAATGCAGTGAATCCTAAAGTAATTAACGGTCCCATTGCGCCGACGGCAGCCATTAATAAAATACCAGGAATAGCAGTTGTAAATACTAAAAATGCTGGACCAGATGCAGCAATTCCTAATAAACCTTTCATTATATCACCCAATGGTTTAAATGATTTTATACCGTCTGCCAAATTTTGTAAAAATTCTTTTATGTTTTGTCCTGCAGTTTTATTTGCGGTTGGTGGAACAGGTGGTATTGGTGGTGTTGTTGTAGGTGGAACAGGTGGTGTTGGTGGTGTTGTTGTAGGTGGAACAGGTGGTGTTGGTGGTGTTGTTGTAGGTGGAACAGGTGGTGTTGGTGAAATAACTGGTGGTGTCGGACCAATTGGATTCGTAAACTTACTAATAGTACCTTGAACTTTACCAACGACATTTTGAATAGGTGTTGGAAGTTTACTCATAGCGCCTTTAAAAAAACCTGGTATCAGATTAAATGCCAATTTAAACGGTGCAGAAATTGCTGAAGTTATCAACGACATTATTGTTCCACCCATAAAAGCCGTAGTTATAAGTGCTGCTAATCCTGTAACAAATAATGTAACTTTACCTGCCAAACTATCAGGATTTAAGACATCTGAAATTTTTTTGTTAATCATATTTCCAAAATCATCAAATGTTTGTTTTGCACCCGCAAATGTTTTGAAAAACCAATCAATTGCATCGTTTAAAAGTCTAAATGGCGCCAATATAAATTTAATTAATATTACACTTATTTTAAATAAAATTCCTACAATTGGCATTAATGTATTAATAACAGGCAATAATGCATCAGCTAATTCTACCATTATAGAATTAATTGAATTCATTATTTTTTCTTGTTGACTTGCAATTTGTTGTGATTTTAATTCTTTTTGATATTTTTCAGTTAGACCTTCGTTTGTTTTATCAATTACATTCAAATCCGCAGTTAATTGTTTATATAATTCAGGATTTTCTGTTCTCAATGTATTCATTTCTTTCTGTTTAGCATTCATTTTATCCATTTCTTCAATTGTCATTCCTAATGCTTTAGCAATACCTTGTCTTTGAAAGAAATCCATTTTAGAAACATCTCCTGCTTCTTGTATCAATCTATTTTGTTCTTTTGCCAATCCTTTTAAATCACCCGCATATGCTAATTCTCTTGCTTTTTGTAAATTAACATCTTTACCAAATAATACACTTGCTTCCATTTCATCGTTAACAGATGATTGAAAATCTAAAAATCCTGCAGCAGCTTTACCTACAGATTCTAATGTTGTACCTAATCTTTTTGCTTCAATTGCACCTTTTATTAAACCGTCAACACTGCCTCTAATTAATGCTCTAACAGTATCAGATGGTTTTGCAACATCTTTCATTACTTCTTTAAATGGTACACCAGCTGCTTTTGCTAAACTCGCAGCTGCACCAGCAGTTTCTCTTGCAATTTTTGAAGTCATTCCACCAATACCCATAAAATTTTGCATTAATGAAACCGAATCATCCGCACTTATACCAAGATTTTCTTTCATTAAAGAAACATATTCTATATTTTCTTTATTTGCAATTGCAGTATCTCCAAAAGCTTTTGATAATTCACTTGCTGCAAGACCAGCAGATTCCACAGTTACACCAAAATCTGCAAGATCTCTACTAGTTTGTCTAATATTGGTTTCTACTTCTTTTGTTTGTGATGATAAAAATCCCGTTGATTCTCTAAATGCTTTTCCCGCATTATCTAATTCAACAAATCTTTTTGCAGACAATTCTATTAGTTTAAACCCTGCAGTTAATGGATCTTTTAAAGCAGTCATTGTTGAATATAAATCAGCTGCTTTTTGATTTAAAGGTTGAAACGCATTAACGACTCCTCTAAAAGCTTCGGTTTGTTGTTTTGTATATTTAAGCTGATTCGCCAATGCTTGTGTTATATCATCAGCACTATGAGAAATTCTCTCCCATTTTTCAATTTGAGACTCTAATAATTGTAATTCTCTTTCTTCTGCTGCGGTTCTTGTGTTCGCAGCTTTAGCAAGTAATTCTTCATATCTCAATTTTTCTTGATATTCATTTAATGCCATAAATTATATGTTTATAAATATATAATAAACAATACTTTTTATCATTTTCCTCTAGAAATATTCGGTCTAGAAGTTGGTTTGGAAGAAGATTTTGATCCTTTTTCCATAGCTTCTTTTTCTTTTTCTTTTGTTTCTATTAGTTTCTTTAAATAGAAAATTCTCAAGAACACAGGTAATTTATATGCAATATCCTGTGTAAAAGCACCTTGAGAGTGATATGCCAAACTAAATATTTGTTCGTGCATCAATAACTTATCTTGCGGAGTCAGGCCAAAAAAACTGTACCGTTAGCGGTACACCTATCCTTTCTTCGTGATTACATTGTTCACACTTAAAATTAAAATTAAGATCTACATCAGGCGTTCTTTCCTTGATTGTTTTTCTTAATTCAAAACTATCTCTGGAAGTTAATTCTCCATCAACAAATTTTTTGACTTCAGCTTTATCTGAATTACCATTTATAGCAGTAATTGTATATTTTAATCTGGTAGTTACTTCAGTAGTACTACCTGTTTTAATTTTTTGCAACATCTTAAGTTCATTTTCAATTTGTTTTTCATCACCAGATGTTAACAACTTACAAGTTACTATTTTTTTACAATATGGAAGTTCAATATCAAATTGATTTGAACCAGGTGGATACTTTGTTACATCTATATCTTTATAGTTTAATTCACCCAAATTGAATGTACATTCATTATTTTCTCTACACGATGGACATTTAATTTGAAGTGGTCCATAACTGTCACCATAAGCAAATCTTCTGGTAGCTACAAATATAGCATTTTTATCGCCCAATAACAAATCATCTAATTTTACGTCCTTATCTACTATAAGTGATTCAATCAATTTATCCAATACAATACCTTTTTTGATATAATTTTGATTGGTAAGAATATCTTCTTCTTTTGCAGTCATTACCTTCAAATTAATAGTACCATTACTCAATGGACTAGAACTATCATAAAAATGACCTTGACTTGGTAAATCAACTACTTCAGATGGATATGTTGTTTCTTGTTTTGGTTGAGAAACATTTCCAGCAAATTGATTCGCTGGTTTTGTAATTGGAATTGTATATTCGTCCATAAATTATAACTTTCAGTATACCAATATATAGTATAAAGTTATAATTTTTATTTTATTTAATTTAAGATGATTGAGATTGTTGTTGTGCGGCTTTTAATAAATCAATTTTTGACTGTACAGTTTCTTTTGCGGTTTTCAATTCATCATCCACTTTCTTTTTTTCTTCAGGTGAAGATGCCATTCTTTGTCTTGTACTTACTTCTTTTTCTTTATCTTTTGCAGCTGATAATTCTATTTGTCTTTGTGCGAGTAAAGCATCATTAGTTTTTTTAACTGCTTGTTTAATTTTAGCTTCATCTTCATTCATCATTTCATTGATAAGTTGTATAAGACATTCTTTAATCTTTTTTTTGGATGAAGCCATACCTTGTTTTATTGCGTCAAACAATTCTTTTGCTAATTGCGGATTGTTAGGAACAGTACCTTTAAATGATTCAAAGTCATTGTTCTTAACAAATTCTCTAGCCATACTAGCACTTACACCTTCTACTCCTTCTGCACCATCTTCTCTTTCACCACTACTAACTATATTTAAAGTACCGAATCTAGGTATTTTATCCATCCCATTCCATGTATTCAATAGTTTAGTAAATTCTGGAATTCTATCACTACCACAAACAAATGTTGCATCTGTATAACCATTTGCTTTTAATTTATCTGCGGCTTGTAAAACATTTTTAATCGTAAGATCATATACAATTTTGTCTTGTATATCAGGAAATAGTTTCTTTAAGAAATTTACTTTGGTTTGGTAATCTAATGGGTTTTTATCTGGATCCTGTGTTTGACTAGTAAAAATATAAAAATCACCACCATTAGATGCATCAACTACAGTGTCAATTAACTTTTTATGTCCTACAGTAGGAGGATTGAATCTACCAAATGCAAATGCTACATGTTTCTTCATATACAATAAATATCTTAGTCTTTTTTAATCCATTCATATTTTCCATGACCACAATCCCAAATTCTATCATAATTATTGTTTTTCATATTTTCCCATTCACTTAGCGTGACATCATAACTTTTTAATTTTTTTGACAATGTATGTTTTGCAAATCCATATCTGTGCCATCTAACATCGTTTCCGCATTCAAAATACCAATAATTTGGTTTAGTATCTTTTATTTTAATAAAACCCAATACTTCATATAAGTTACCAACACTATATCTTTTATCAGCGTAAGTTATAATTTTATATGGATCGTAGTTTTTAATAAAATATTTTAATAATTTACCAGCAACACCAACTATTCTTTGATTTGTTGCAAATCTTATTAATTCATATTCATTTTTACCTTTTTTGATATAACCCAATGACTTTCTTTTTTTACCAAATGTCATTACTGCAACTAATAAATTGTTATAGTATGCACCAAGTTTAATAGATGATGAACAATCTCCTTGTATATGATTTTCATTAAGAAACAATTTACAATCATCTATAACTTTAACTACACAATTTCTAGCATATATAGACTTTTCGTTTGATTTGACTATAATATGTTTTAATTTGGTTTTTACAATATTTTTATTGTATACCCATTCATCTTCAAATATATGAATAAGTCTTATTCCTTTAGATTCACACATCTTTGTTTTATTCAAATGATAATTTTTATCTTTACCACCTACATTTTCACTGTGCCAATACAAGCCGTTATATTCAATTGCTATTTTCTTTTCTGGAATATATACATCTAATTCTAATCCGTTAAGTATACTTCTATCATTTTCAATCAAATTTATATCACCAATTAAATTTTTTACATAATTTACTATTTCTTTTTCATTGTGACTAAAACCTGCAATATACGGATAACATTTTAAACATCTGGGTAAATGTCCACCATCAATATGATCTTCAAATATATCATTACATTGTTTACATTTAAATTTATATAAATTGTTTTTATCTGTTGAAATATAATCTTCTTGTGTAAATAATGGAATCGCAACCGTTGATAATTTATGATTTAAAATATTGTCAAAAAATCTTTTTTTAGATTCACTTTTTGCCAAATCCTTAAAATATTCCGTTTTTGATATATTATCCACTCCATATTTTTCTATACAAGTTAATTTTGCTTTTTCAGCATTTACATATGTTGCACTTCCATAACGATTTAATTTGGTATTTTTAATTTTATCTACACGATTAATATCTTTAGCAACATATAAACCACTACATTTAGCACCACAACATTTTTGATTTCTATAAATTAGAGATTCAAAATTTATATCACACACCAAACACTTTTTAGTTTCATAATATAAATGTCTGTTTTGTTTGTTCTTTTCAATCAATGTATTTGTTCTTACACTTACAGTAGATACATTACTACATTTCTTACTACAATATTCCGAATAACCAACTATAAATGATTTAAATTTAGTTGAATTATTACAAACTTTACACTTTTTTTCGCCATTTATACTTTTATATAATTTTTCTCCAAATGTTTTTCCTGAATATTCTGAATTAATTTTTATATAAAAGTCTTTGTGTTTAGACTTTATTATCTGAACATAACTATCGGGATTTGATCTTATTATTTTATTAATGTCTTCTGTATTCATACTTACACTATCATATATAAGTATAAACCATTTTGATTAAAAAGCAATAAAAAACCCTCTAGTTTTAGTAGAGGGGTAAAAAGAATAGTTTTTGTATAGTATCAATATTGTAAAATACAATAGTCAACTGCTAAAGTTAAACTAATTGTCATAGCTTCGCCACTATCACCCCAATCCAATTCACCAAAATCTGCACTAGTGATAAATGCACCTTTAAGTGTCCATTCTTCTACTTTATCACCTACAGGTCCAAGAACATTGATGGTTAAATCTTTTTTATAAAAATCACTATATCCATCACGGCCTGTTACCGATTCGTGTCCCAGACGAATCCACTCCATTACTGCTTGCGCACCGGATGGTACGATTGGATCGTAAAGTTCAATTGTTAAATCATCCCAAGTAGTTTTGCCTTTATAATATCTTTGGATGTTGATATGATCAAGAGTCTTTTTTTCGCTTTTTGGTGATGGTCTCTTGCACTTCTTAATTAAGAAACTTGGGATGCCGTCACAATACAAAATAAATCTATTCTTGACTTTTGGTTCAAATGTTGTAAAGAATATTTCATTACTGTTCAATAAATCTGCCATCGTAGGGGTTCTTTCTTTTATAGACTTGTTAACTGCGTAGAACGATGCACTTCACTAAAACGGTTAGTAATTGCATTATATCTCCAAAATACTCTTGGATTAAGAATGTCTATAATATTCTTTTCTCGTATAGTATCTTTTATTTTTTGTGATTGTTTATTATGATATTTGGAGTCATATTCCAAAACCACATTTTTTTCTTTATCATATCCATCAATATAATAAATAAAGCCATTTACTTTAATTTGATAATTAGGTTCAAATTTAAATCCTAAATTATTTAATTTTTCTAATAATTCTAACTGTCCTTTATCTGTTCTTACTTTAATCCATTTAGTTTTTAATAAAGAATCATTATATTTATTACGAGTTTCTGTATTTTGCCATGCTTTTTTATTAGCAATACTTAATTTTTCTTTTGTTTTATCTAAAATTTTTGGTCTTATTGCAACTGACATTTTAAGTTTTGATTCTTTACTATGTGGTTGTTTTTTAATTCCGGACAATGAATTTGATATATTTTTTATGTGTTTAGGTGATAATGACTTTCCTAATTTTTTTAAAGACATTTTATGTTTCGTTTCAACAGAAAACACTTTGTTTTTTTGTGCACATGATTTACAAATTCTTTTTAATTTATGTGCAAAATTACAATTATTCAATTCTGTATGAAATATTTCTTTTTCACAATTCGGACATTTTCTTGAATATTGTTTTGTATTGTTCATGACTTTCTGTTATAATAATAAATATAAATTAAAAGTACTTTTTTTTAAATTGTGTTTTAATTTTTAAATAGTTATACCGTATACGAACCAAAAACTAATTATGTCCAGATCCAAAAATGTAAAAAATTGGTTGACTATACATTGCAAATTTTGTAATAATGTGTTTGAATGTAGGGTAAGTAAACCCAAAGTATTTTGTAGTAAGAAGTGTAGTAATAGTGATAGTTCTACAAAACAAAAGATAATTGACGGTCAAAAAAAGACTTTTGATGAAAAATACGGTGGACATCCAATGACTACGGATGTAGTAAAATCTAATTTTAAGTCTGCAATTATTGAAAAATATGGTGTGGATAGTTACAGTAAACTTCCAGAATATAGAAATAAAGTTAAAAAAACATTGTTGGAAAAGTATGGAAATGAAAACTATTCTAATATAGAAAAAACCAAATCTACTATGTTGGATAGATATGGTGTAGATAATGCTGCTAAGATTAAATCTGTTCTTGATAAACGATCACATACTAAGAAAGTAAACCACTATGAATTCCTAATAAATTACTGTAATAGTAACAAGTTACAATTTGTATGTAGTGAAGAAGAATACAAAGGTTATCACTTTAATAATATTTATAAATTTAAATGTGATGTGTGTTGTAAAACACTAGAAAGTACAGTTTATAATTTAAACAATTTATTTTGTGATTATTGTCATCCAGAAAAAATTACTACTGTTGAAAATCAATTTTATAATTTTCTACAAGAAATTTTACCAAAAGATACAATTGTTAGAAGAAACGATAGAACTGTATTGAATGGTAAAGAACTGGATTTTTATATTCCTAGTTTAAAAATTGCGTTTGAAATCAATGGTTTATATTGGCACAGTGAAAATGGTGGTGGTATAAATAAAAATTATCATTTAAACAAAACAAAGTCTTGTAGTTTTCATGGCATTTCATTGATTCACATATTTGAAAATGAATGGATACATAAAATAGAAATTGTTAAATCAATAATTAAAATATTGACAAAAACAAATAGTTTTGTTAAAATTAATGCAAGAGATTGCAAAATCAAAGAAGTAAATGAATCAGAGAAAAATAAGTTTTTAAATAACAACCATTTACAAGGAGAAGATAAATCTACAATTAAATTAGGAATGTATCTTAAAAATAATTTGGTAAGTATAATGACATTTAGAAAATCATCACGGTTTGATAAAACAAGTGATTGGGAATTAGTAAGATTTTGTAACAATATTAATACTATAGTTAATGGCGGTGCAAGTAAATTGTTAAAACATTTTATTAAACACTATAAACCAAAGAACATTGTAAGTTATAGCGATAGAAGATATTTTACAGGCAAAATTTATGAAACTCTAGGATTCAAATTTGTTAGTCATACACCTCCTAATTATCATTATCTTATAAATAATTATAAAGATATTAGAAACCGCATGAGTTTCCAAAAACATAAATTAGAAAAATTATTAAAAATATATAACCATTCGTTAAGCGAATGGGAAAATATGAAAAATAATGGTTATGATAGAATCTGGGATTGTGGACACGGAAAATATTTTTTAACCACTTCAGTATAAAATATTGACAAATTTTCAATTATTTGTATAATTTGCTTAGCTACAGCGATTGATGCGCTTTTAATTGTTTAAACTTTGTTTTTTATCATACAGGTTTATAATTTCCTGTTTTAATTTTTCTATATAATTTCTGTTTCTTAATATTTTAAATACTAAGTTCTCAGTGCTTAATTCTCCTGATTTATCTAAACCTGCTTGGCGCATATCATAAATATCTTTAATAATTGCTTTAAGCTTGTCAATATTTTGCGCTTTAATAGCTGAATTTATTTTTCTTACTGCATCATTATATTTTTGTTGAACTTTTTCTTTATCAATTTGAATATTTTCTTTTTGAGGTTTACTTAACCATTTGTCCTGCATTAGTGAATACACACCTGTTGATCTATTTTCTTTAGTTATATCTTGAATATAAACTTCAACATTGTGTCCTTTTAAATGTATATCGTGTTCATCATTCCACTTTGATTTTAATGCATTTACTAATTTTTCAACAAGTTCTACATTTTCATCTACATCTTTGAAATCAATAACTATATGTACATCAAAGTCACTGGTATCTGACCAATTGTAATTTGCTGAACTACCTACAAACAAGATATCTTTTAAAGGCGCATCTGTTTCTGTATCTGCATAAAAGTCTTTGCCTATTTGCAGTAATTTTTCTTTAATTTCTGGATTTAATTCTAAATTATTCCAAATAGCTGGGTTTAATATATCGTTGTAGATTCTTACCTTCATATTTTTATTTTAGCCTTTAGTTCGTCTATGGCTTGATTTGCATCTGTAAAAATGATACCATTACCACCAGAAGCAATAAATGCTTCTACATTAGGTGATAAATCGTCTATTAAAATACTATTTGGCGTAGCATATTTAGCTTTACTTTTACCAGAATCGCTAAATATAATTGATATTGTTCCTGTCCAATGTGTTCTTAACCAGGATCTTTTACCAAATTCAATATTTTTAATATAGTCTACTGCTTCTTGACGGGGATAGTTTCTTAGTATTTGTCCGGCGCTTGTACTTGTTAAAAATTTTAAAGTGAATCTACCGTCTGTTGCGATTGCAGTTAATTCTTTTTTAAAATTATTAAAATTTGGCATTGGTGGCATAGTTGTCCAAAATTCTTCACCTTCTTTTAAAATGACATTCCAAAATTCTTTTGTACCGTTGGATGCTTCAAATTGGCTTGGTGGTGTATTTGTTAACTTTTCAAATTGTCTTTCAAAGTCGCATAGTACTCCGTCCATATCGCAATAGATTGTTATTTCAACATTATTTTCCAATAAATTT
>SXGQ01768242.1_pt1 | contig 22542 bp, 17 predicted proteins | sample 3178371 | NCBI WGS metagenome assembly SXGQ01 (sample SAMN11356859, study PRJNA531348) | freshwater metagenome | isolation source: freshwater sample F1-20 | place: China: Fuxian Lake, Yuxi | collected 2017-12-25 | reverse complement strand
TAGGGCACGGTTATACAAGCGCCTGCAAATCCCAAATCTCGAACACCAGCAATGGCGGCAGATATTTTGGATTCCGACTGCACATCGCATTTCCAAAACTGCCAGTGCAATCCGTAATGCGCATAAACCGCGTCGAACATTCGGTCAATGGGATTTTCTGCAACCGGATGCCCCAACATGCAGGTCATTTGTTTTTGTGGGGGAAGAATTGCTTTGGGCATGATCTAATTATAGAAAAAAACCCGTGTCAATGGCGATTATGCCCATTCAATTTGAGGAATGCAATTTTTGCGACCAATCAAAAATGGATTCGTCCAAATATTTTATTTTGTGTTGACATTCCCGCCAAATGAAATGGCAAAGATGCTCGGACAAAATCAATTTCAGCTACAGGCTCCCCATGCGGAGAGCATAAATGCCAAGTCAAGACCATCGACAGTCCCATCGGCGTTGATGTCTCCGGGAATTCCTGTGCCGTTCAGTCCCCACGATGATAAAAGACCCGCAAGATCTGCTCCTCCCACGGTGCCATCGCCATTGAGATCCGCATCGCAACCGCACGAGAGCCCAGATTCGCATTCATCTGGCACTTGATTCGAGTTGCAGTCATTGGGCAGAATCCCATCGAAACCAATCACGCGCACGAGTGTGTTGGCTTGAATCAAGTATCCGTAGATCGCAGACGCAGAGAGATTGTTCAGGTTGACAGTGTTCAGACCTCCGATGGATATCCAACTGCGTGATAAGGAACCGCTGAGGTCCGCTGTCACCACCGCTTGTCCCGCATACGGATCTTGATAGAAAACGCCAGCAAAGAAAGATGTTCCTGCGGGGCCGATTTCAGTTGGCGAGATGAAAGTTGTATGGAAGATATTTGTGTTTGGATCACGGACGGTTGTGCTTGACCGTGCGATCACTTGCGCATCATTTGGAATTCCATCATTGTTTGGATCATTCCAGAGGATGACCTCATAGGGGCTCGATGAGATTCCGTTGCCGATGACCACCGAGATTCCGCCGATCCATTCACCACCAGATGCCGTATTGAATTGGTTGAGCCAAACCATATCTGATGGACTGCTTACCCCATAGTTGCCCTCGCGGGTGCCGTCATCCAACAAATAATAAATGTCAGTTGGGGGATCACCAAGCTGGCACTCGTCTGGAATGCCATCCACTTGGCAGTCAAGGCTGAATCCCGTTGCGATATCCGTGCTGTCGATCACGCCGTTGCGATTGCAGTCTTCGCATTCATCTGGAATGCCAGTCGAATTGCCGTCTTGACTGATACCAGCCGCAATGTCGCAGGAATCGAGCGCGCCATTTTCATTGCAATCTTGAGTTGCTAATTGGCACATATCGGGAATGCCGTCGGCATTGCAATCTTCAAAGACAGAACCAACTTGGCACTCGTCTGGAATCCCATCGAGCTGGCAGTCAACGCTCATTCCACTTGCGATATCTAAATTATCCAGTGTTCCATTTGAGTTGCAGTCCTCGCATTCATCAGGCGTGCCTGATGCGTTGACATCGAGACTGAATCCGCTTGAGATATCACATGCATCGAGCGTCTCATTCACATTGCAATCGTTTTGCCGACGCAGGGAGACACCGCCCAAGACCCACTTGCCGGGGAATGGAAGTGAATCTTCGAAGAGAGCAAACTCTTCCGCCCCATCCGCAAGTGCATTTGGATTGATGGAAGAATTCTTACCCACGATCCAAGATCGATTCAGCATTGCGGTACCAGATGTATCCGCTGCTGCGGGGTAGATCGAAGTTGTCGCGTTGGTCGTCATGATCGCGCCGACGAAGAACGATGTGCCGTTGGGGCCAACATTGATGTCCGGAATATCAAATCGCCGCATCTGCGACAATGGAGCGGCAGTCGTCGCCACGCTTGCGAGAACTTGCGCATCATTGGGCTGGCCATCGTTGTTTGGATCCGACCAGAGGTATACGGTGACCGGCTGGTTTTCTGGCACCTGCACAAACATGCACTCGAGTGCTGTGATGACACTCGCATTGTTGGTGACGCGGTACTGGGTCAGCCAAGCCATATCGGTTCCCGCACTGCGCACACCGAATTCGGGTGCTGTATCGGAAATTCGATAGAGTTGTTGCGAGAGGATCTGGCAGAGGTCGATGACTCCGTTCACATCACAGTCAAGCGAAGGGTTTGCAGCAATCTCGCAAGAGTCAACGATGTCATTTTCATTGCAATCCTCGGAAGCCAACTGACAATCATCGGGCACGCCGTCAGAGTCGCAATCGTTGCCAACCAGTTGGCAAGAATCCAAAATATTATCTTGATTGCAGTCCGCGGCTCCGCCAGCGATTTCGCAGGCATCCGCAATCCCATTGTTATTGCAGTCTGCCTCACAGATATCAAGGACGCCATTGTTATTGCAATCATTAAATCCTGAAGCAAAATCGCAAGCATCTGGAACTCCATTGGCGTTGCAATCCGCTGTGCCTGGTCGAGCCAAAAGCAAAGTTGGCTCAAGCGCGCGACCAGAGATTCGAAGTTCATCGACCGAGCCTTTGACGCGTTGGTTCAAAAGTCCGGCACTATTGTTGTGCGCTCCAACCAACAAAGGCCCGTTGGTTATGACACGCCCTTGACTTAAGAACAACACCTTGTCCATTTGCTGATCAAGCACAAATGTGACCTCGCTGCGTCCCGCATCAAAGATCGCCGCAACATAATGCCACTGGTTGTCCGAGATTTTCAGTTGACTGGCAACGGTCCAATAGCTTGCTGTTGCGCTGGCGCCAGTTCCGAAAACGAGGGCCAAACTTCTCAGATCGTACTGCGATCCAAAGGTCTTCAGTCCAGTGGTGGGATAGTCGCCAGCTTGCACAAGGAACATCCAGTCGATGAACCTGTCGCCATCCGTCAGGCGCTTGCGCTGCACCAATGTCTGACGACCTTCAGCGGTCGATGCCTGCGACAGTGTGTCGATCTTGACCCACGCCTCGACGGTGAAACTTTCACCCTCTGAAGCGCATTGACCTTGTGGGTCAGCCACCTGAAAGTGTCCAGTGTCGTTGGATGCTGGTGCGAGTTTTGTTGCTTTCAGATTTTCTTGGGCTGTTGCTGGAATAAAGTTGCGAGCGGTGGGGGTTGATGGCATCAGCCCAGTGCCAATTCCAGTGAGACCAAATGGTCCAGCATCTATAACTTGTTGGCCACCTTGTTCGAACCGCCAATAGCCGCGCACATCCGCGGCATTTGGCTCGCAGGAATCGATGATGCAATTATTGTTGCAATCGGATGCTGCGCCTGTGATGATCTCTGTGCTGTCGGCGATTCCATTGTCATTGCAATCTCGAGTCAGATCTGGAATGCCGTCAGCATCAATGTCTGTCATGGGCTTCAATACGCTTGTCGGCACCGGACCGCGTGCTTGACCGGAAGGCTGCCATTCAAGGAAGGCCCGCGCGTCGCCGCCGCCGTCATAGAAATCAGCGCGAAATGCGTATCGCTGACCTGCGACCAGCGTGACGCTGCCCGAATACCACTGTGTCGCACTCTGGGGGAACCACGCATCAATTACTGGAAGTCCATTGATCCAAAGTCGAAACCCATCATCACTGCGGGAGAAGAATGTGCAGGTTCCTGATGTTGGCGCAGTCAGCGTGCCAGTCCACCGCACAGAAAATTTGTTCTCGGGCACGACTGGGTCTGGCGCTCCACCGGCCCAGTCAAATGAAACAGTTGGATCGATGCGGACAAGTACGCGGCGTCGAAAATCGCCCGATTGCCCAACTTGATCGTCGAAGTACTGCCCCACCAAGCCAGATGCGAAGGATGCTTCGACCGAATCTGCGAAACCATTTCCGTCGCCGTCGCCACAGGCTTGGCATTCATCTGGAACTCCGTCAAAATTCGTGTCCAGCGATGTGCCCGCCGAGATGTCGAGATTGTCAGCAATCCCATTGCCGTTGCAATCAGCGAGATCAAAAAAGCCAAAGTTTTCCGAGTCGGATTCAAAAATCTCGGATTCTTTTAAACTTGCGAAAGTGGTGTTTTCAAGCAGAAGCAGAGGATGATTGTTGGAGGCAGGAACTTCGCGTTTTCGATTTTGGTTGATGGGGTTGGCATCCACCACTTTGCTCAAATCCATCCAAGTTGTACCCGCCGAAGGTGCGATCTCGCCATTCATTGCACTTGCAAGACCCGCCAGAAACAGAATGGCGCTTCCTTTAAAAAAATAGAGATACAATGACCGTGGGGAGAGCAATAAAAATTTTGAAAACATACAATAAATATAGGACGAAAAAAATCTATGTCAAGAAAATTCGATCTCTACATTTGTCCAGCTTGAGTTCTTATCCTCTTACTCGCCAGTCGAGTCCCTCGGGCAATCTCCCCAAATTCTCGCATCCATCAGCAGTCACAACAAGCATGTCTTCGATGCGTACGCCTCCAAGTCCTGGTTGATACAAGCCAGGTTCCACAGTTACGACATCTCCGATGACCAGTGGGGGGCCCTTCTTGGCAAGTAGTGGTGGCTCGTGAACTTCGAGTCCCACTCCGTGGCCAGTGCCGTGCGTCATTTTTGGTTGCGCCCATGTTTCGTCACTGGACGGCATCCCCATCGAAAATCCTGCCTCGCGGATTACGTGCGATGTCGCGGCGTGCACTTCTTCGCCCGTGACACCAGGGCGAATGACCGCAATTGCTGCGCGTTTTGCGGCAACAACTGCCGCATGCATCTTCACGATCTCGTGCGGCGCAGCGCCGTTGACAACAGTTCTTGTGCAGTCGCCGTTATAGAGAGTCTTGCGACTGCGGGGAAAAACATCCACGATGATCGGCTCGCATGTACGAAGTTCTCCGCTGCCATGTTCGTGGCAATCGCTGCCCATCGCTCCGCATGCGACAATCGATTCGGGATTGAGATATCCGCGGCGCAATAAAAAAACATCGATCGCTTCGCGAATGCGCTGACTTGTGAGAGGCTTGCCTGTACCAAGCAACACCCCGTCATCGCGAACTGGCGCGGCCGCAATCGTTTCACACGCCATTGAGACCGCGGCTTCCGTGTCTTGCTGACATTGACGCAACCATGCAATCTCTTGCGCGTCTTTGCTGCGTCTGATGAACACGCCATCATCTGGATTGCAGGTCACTTGCAATCCCGCCTCTGCAAGTTGATGCCAATAGATCGCAGGTGTTGATCGATCGATCGAAACGCTTGTTGCTCCCAATCTGCGAATGCACTCCGCAACGGATTGGGCGGTCGCAGTTTCTCTGTCTCCTGAAAGACCAGAGGCGGGAGTGAAATCCGCGGGGCAATGAAATTCATTGGCGCGCGCGTGCTTGCGTGCGCGATCCATTTCAATATCTCGCAGAATCAAGATGCGGCGGGGGGCATCCGCCGCGGTTTGCACCGTAATCAGCGCGGCTGGATCACCAACGGGAAATCGAATTTTGTGATGAAGAGACGCGCTGATTGCTGGTATTCCAGCACAGAGCGAGACCTGCGCAGCGGAGGCCGCCACGAAATCAGCCCTTGGCTTTCTCTCGCGCTTTCGCAGCCAGTTTTTTCGCGGCATCCGACTCGACGAGGTCCTGCATTTCTTCTTCGGCCTTCAAGCAAAGTTGGACGAGAGTCGTGTGCAGTTCTTCGTGATCTGGAACTGAGTCCATCAGCGAAACCGCGAAATCCACTTGGCGCACAGCATCCATGCCCGTGTCGATCATGCCGATGGCAGTATCTCCGAGTTGCTCGAGAGCCCAAAGAAACCACTGCTTTGACGGTTTTGCTGGTTTATCTGGCGCGTCGATTCTTGCGCGCACGGTCATCAGACCAATCGCAACGACTGGCACCAATCCCATCTGTGTTGTTGGTTCGCGGCAGATCACCAACGCAGGAACTTCTCGGCGAATCGCTGTCAAGCGAACGCGCCGAGCATCTGCGCCAACAAGCGGCGGTTGCATAATGTGCAAGCCAGGTCCGATTCGATGATCTTCGCCGATCTCGCCTTCGATCCATTTCACTGTCGTTGCCTCGGCCGCCAATTGCATTCTCTGTCGTCGAGATTCCTGCAGAGGAAGAATGATCCGACTCATTCGACCGAAGTCGCCCGCTTGATGCGCAACTTCCAGAGCGCGTTGCGCAAGTCGCTCCGCTTCGAACCATTTGCCAGACTTCAGCGCGCTCTGCGCCTTCTGCATCAGGTCATCGATTCGAGCTGCTTTGGCTGGAGTTGTCATTGGCTTGCAAGTTTACCCACGGATGACTCGAACGGCACGCTTGTCATCAGTCCGTTTCACTTCGAGGGAACGACCATTCAGTCCTTCGTTGACCGCGCGAATACTTTCGGCAATACGGCGAAGGGCCTTGGATGTTGGGAAATCACGCAAAAGTGAGGCGATTTTCGTCACTCCGGCTCCGCCGCGGAGGCGATAAATTTTCTTGTACGCCTCTTTGACCGCTTCGAGTTCCATTTCATCCATCCCAATTCTGCTCATCGCAACGTGGTTGTATCCACGAATGGCGGCGGGGCTTCCTTCGGCGAGCATAAATGGCGGAACATCTTTCGAGACGCGAGCCATACCGCCGACAAATCCACAGTATCCAACTTTTACAAAGTGATGCAATCCCGCGCCGCCGCCGATGTTGGCGTAGTCGTCCACATGGACATGACCCGCGAGCATTGCGTTGTTGGCGAAGATGCAGTGATTGCCGATGATGCAATCATGCGCGATATGCACATTGCCCATCACAAGATTGTGCGATCCGATGCGTGTGATTCCTCCGCCATTTCCAGTACCGCGGTGGATGGTGGCATGTTCGCGAATCATATTGAAGTCGCCCATCTCGAGCCATGTTGGTTCGCCGTGAAACTTGAGATCCTGCGGATCGCCACCAACCAAAGCAAATGGATGAATTTCGTTGCCGCGTCCGATGCGTGTCAATGAAGTGATATGACAGTGACTGCGCAACACGCAATCTTCGCCAATGTGCACGCGCGGACCGACGGTGCAATAGGGTCCGATGGTCGCGGACTTGGCGATCTCGGCTGAAGGATCAATGATTGCAGTTGGATGAATCTTGGTCATTATTCGAATTCCGCATCGACCATCATGAAACGAATCTGTGCCTCCGCAGCAAGTTTGCCTTGGACCCACGCTCTGCACTGTACCGCCGCGCTTCGAGCACTTGCCCGCAGGGTTTCCGCCTCGATGATCAGTTGATCTCCTGGCGTGACGGCCTTTCGCAACTTTACCTTATCAAGCGAGAGTAACACAGCAACTTTTCCAGTATGTTCGAGAGTTTGCGAAAGCAAAAGACCGCCGAGTTGGGCCATTGCTTCGACGATCAGGACCCCCGGCATGATGGGAGTTCCAGGATAATGACCAGGGAAAAATGGTTCGTTGATTGTCACATTCTTGATGCCGACTGCTCGACGATTTCCATCGATTTCCACGACGCGGTCGATCAAGAGCATTGGATATCGATGAGGCATAATGCGTGCAATCGCACGCGCGTCAAGCACGCGTCCAGCTCCCGCGATCTGTGTTCGAGCAGTTGCACGAACTTGCTCGAATAGACGGCGGGCGAGTCGCCGATTCAGGTCATGGCCACTTCGCTGAGCGACGATTTTTCCCTGCAAGCCGACACCAGCCAAGGCAAGATCTCCGATGACATCCAAGACTTTATGTCTGACGCATTCATCGGCGAAGCGAAAGGCATTTTCGATTGGTCCATCTTCGCCGATGACCAACGCATCGCGCGGAGTGAGATGTCTGCACATACCTGCGGCCCAAAGCGCCTCGGCTTCGGAGCGCAAACTGAATGTGCGCGAAGGGGCGATTTCTTTTTCATAGTCGTCGCGCGCGAAATCGAAGTTTCGATTCTGGCGACCAATCTGCGAAGAGACGCTGGAATAATCCAACTCATATGTGACGCGAAAACCAAACTCTTCAGATGGAAGCGCGGCGATCAACGCATCTTCTTCCTCAATCACAATCGCTTCGGTGATTCGGTGCACAAATCGCTCTGCATCTTGGGCGACTTTTCCAGCTGCTTTCAAGGGTTCAAAGAATGGAAGAGCAGAACCATCGCCTGCAGGAACTTCTGGTCCGCGAAGTCGAATGAGAAGATTGTCTATGCCGAACCCCACGATTGCGCTGAGGCAATGTTCGACTGTGTCGATTGTCGCATCGCCAACGCGAAGGGTCGTTCTTCTTGGTCGCGAGACTGCATTGTTGATCAGCGCGGGAATCATGACTGGCGGATTCAGATCGATTCGCTCGAAGACAATGCCCGTACCAACGGGCGCGGGACAAAATTCCAGTTCTGCATCGACACCAAGCAAAAGACCTTTGCCACGCACAATTGTCGGCGTGCCGATGGTGTGTTGCTTGCGATCAATTGGAATCAACGACTCCGCAATTTTTGATTGAGTGATGCCACGAATTCCCATTGAAGAACCCACAGAATTTGGAGGCAGGGAAGTCATGGCCGAGCAGTTTCTTTCGCGGATTCCTTCGCCGCTTCTTTATTCTTTTTTGTTTCGTCAACCAATCGCATCAGATCGCGGGTCAAAGGAGACAGCTTTTGTAGCGCAAGAATGTGCCGCATTTCGACCTTGATTTCGCGCGCAGGCATACCTCCCCAGACTTCGCCGGCGGGAACATCGTTCATCAGAGCAGTCCGTGCGGCAAGTTGCGCGCCAGTTCCGACTGTTCGGTGATCGGCGATGCCAGAACCTGCGCCGATTCGAACCCAATCTCCAACCGTGCTCGACCCTGCGATGCCGCTCAGGCCCGCCATGACAGTCGAGCGTCCAATTTGCACATTGTGGCCTATTTGACAGTGATTATCGATCTTTGTGCCCACACCGATTCGAGTTGAACCAAAGGTTCCGCGATCGATACAGGTGCAACTTCCGATTTCGACATCATCTTCCAAGACGACATTTCCAAGATGCGGAATGCGGAGCAATCCGTTGCCGTTTGGGCAGGGTCGATATCCAAATCCTTCAGTCCCGATCACCGCGCCCGCATGCACGATGACGCGCTTGCCTAATTCGCAGCGTTCACGAATGATCGCGTTGGCATGAATGATTGCGTCGTCACCAATTGTGACGCCAGGGTAAATGCGCGCGCCGGAATGAATCACAACATTTTTTCCAAGGACGCAATCCTTCCCAATCCAAGCAAGCGCTCCGATGGAAATTTGGTCTTTGGAAAGAGTTGTTGTCTCAACCACAGCAGTGGCGTGAATCCCTTTTGGTGGGGCCTCTGGTGGCAGCGAAAAGTGTTCGAGCAAAGAGATCATTGCAACTTCGGCGCGCTCTACATGGATGAGTGCGCGTTTCTTGGAATCGTGATCTGGAACTTCAACGCCTCGAGAAACAAGCGCGACTTGTGCTTTGCAATCTTTCCATAGACGGGCATAAGTCGCATCCGAGATGAAGGTTGCGTCGGATTCCTTCGAACCACGCAAGTCGCCGAGACCGTGAACAACGATGCCACTTGGACCGTCGAGTTCACCGCCGACTTTCGTCGCAATCTCTTTTGCGGTGAGTTTCATCTATCAACTCTTGCCCACTGGGGCTGTTGTCGTCGTGGGAATCGCACCCGCAGCGGGAGTTGCGGCGGGAGTTGCGGCGGGGGGCGTAAGCGATGGATTCGCGGCACGGAAATCCTTGTTCATTCGTTCGATAAGCAAATCAGTGATGTCGAGCGCAGGATTGCTGTACAGCATTCTTCTGCCGCTGATTTGCTGCATCGTTCCTTCCAAGTTCGTTGGGTTGATTCCTGGAACCGTGTCGTCAATAAAAACAAAGTCAATTTTTTGTTCTTTCGCCACGAGACCGCAAGCACTGCGGATTGAAACATATGCCTCGCGGACGGAATTTGCCTGTTCGGATTCCATTTTCAACTTGGCGAAACTCTGCAGGGCGCTTAAGTCGCCAGCCTTCAAAATAGTCTTGTTCATAGCGTCATTATGAGCAGGCGTCCCAACCTGAAAACTGTCCAAGTCTTCTTCCATGCTCTTGACTGAGTCTGTCATGGCAGCGAGTCGTTTTTCCAATTCGCCACGCAATGTCACAGAACGAGCTTCCGCAGCTTTCAATTGATCGAGCGATCTATAGACCTTCTCGAGATCTACTGAGGCAATCACAGTTGGTGTAGTAGGAAATCCCGCAGCAAAAAGCACTGCGCCGAGGACAAGGGTGACTGGAAGAAGAATGTGATTTGTACGCAATGTGGTCTCCAAAATTTATGGCTTGGCAATTGGCGCAACGGCGGCAGTTGGAGTCGCTCGAGCATTGTTCATACGCAAGATGAGTTTTTCGGTCAGGTCATCCGCCTTTGCGGCATAGAGAACTCTGCGCCGAGAAATTTGTTCAACGACTTGCTGGGCAAGGGACATTTGTTGATTGCGACGATCGCGCTGAAAATCTGCGGTGCCGTCATAGACCAAGACATACTGATATCCCTCGAACTGCGCTAATTTTTCTGCTTCGCTGACAATTGTTCGATAGAGGCCTTCCCAGCGAAGTGCCTGTTCGCGATCCGTCTCCATCTGCTTGGTCGTTGCCCATTCCTTCAATTCAAGTTGTTCCAACGCGAGTCCATCTCGCAGGCTTCCACGCTCTTGCGGATCAGTGATAGCGTCCGACTCGCGAGCGCGAACTTCGATTTGCTCTTTGCGTGTCTTGAGTTCCAATTCAAATCGATTCGCCATTTGAGTCAGTTCGATTTCCATTTCGCCGCGCTGTTGGATTTTGTCCAAGATTCTGCGGATATCAACATTGGCGACCGCCGAAGGTTGTGCGCTCAATCTGCCGACGGTGTATGCAGCACTTCCCGCAACACAGGTTGCTGCGATCAGTACCGCGACAATAAACGATGTCTTTCGTATGCGCTTCTCCATATGGTGAGGGAGTGTAGTGGAGAACGCCCAAAAACTGAACTAGAAGGGGAGTTCCGCCGTGAAACTGAAGGTTTGCGTTTGATCGGTTTCATACTTCACGACCGGCACGGCGAAATCGAAAGCCAAGGGAGCTTGTCCCAATTGAGGAATGTAAAGACGAACGCCGCAGCCAATCGAGACTCGATATGGGGCAAGGTCGAAGCTGTCGGTGACGGTTCCAGAGTCAGAAAAGACCACTCCTGAGATGAACTTGTCGAAAATCGGCACTTCATATTGAGCGCCGGCGAAGAATCGAAATGTTCCACCGATGGGTTGTCCGTTGGGGAGTCCGTCTGCTTGACCATTCGTTGTCGTGTAATACTCGCTGAACGGAGTTGGTGGATCTGCGCCAATCGCTACAGCACTCAGCGGACTGATCGCTCGGAACTCGAATCCTCGCAGAGAGCGACCACCAAGATAGAAGCGTTCCGATACTGGAGCGGAACTTCCAAAAATATAGCCAGAGCTTGTGTTCAACTTCAAAACGCTCTTGCGACCGAAAAAGTCTTCGCTGAGCGGGAACCATGTGGTGAAACTTCCTGCCACCAGTGGGTATGTGTACGCCCCGCCGAACGCGCCGAAGTATGCGATTTCCCCTTCGAATCGCGAGCCTCGACTTGGGCGCATTGGGTTATCCAAATTGGTGCGAGCGAAAGTCAGTCCAACGGAATTGATGAATGACGGTCCACGCTGCTCGTATACTTCGATGGGAGTGCTTCCGTCAAAGTTGGTCAAGGTGACACTTTGAAGTGTGACTCGAACGGAACCTTGCCACAATTCTCCAAAGGCGCGGCCGAGACTGAAGCTCGAAGCAAGGCGCTCTTCGGTGAATGTGTTGTAAATCCGATTGCGATAGAGCAAACTGCTACCGAAGCCATAATCACTTTCAAGAAAGTTTGGATCACTGAAGCTGATTGAATAGTTGCTGACTTCGAGACCTGGAGAAATCGCAATACCGAAACTCTGGCCAGCGCCTCGGAATGCTCGACCGCTGACGAATTCGTCAAGCGTTTGCGGCGTATCCGCAATATCGAAATTCTGCTGATTGAGCGCGATATTTCCTGCCAATCCAGTATCTGTTCCAGCGCCGACTCCAAAGCTGATGCTTCCTGTGTTTTTCTCTTTCACTTCAACCAAGACATCTCGAACCTCTGGAGTTTTTGGGTCAGCATTCTGCGGAGTAATGGTCGCCGCGGTAAAAAGTCCCGAGCCTTCAAGACGACGCTTTGCAACTTCAAGTTCGTGACCATCGAGCGGACGGCCGGGTTGGATGCGGACTCGTCGCCGAACGACACTGTCCTTGGTCAGATAGTTGCCTTGAATCCGCACCAAACCTGCGGTAAATGCCGACGTCTCGCGAATCGTAACGACCATGTCAACCTCGGCTTCTTCGCCGAGGCGAACCCAAGTTTGATCAACTCGGGCGTCGATATATCCCATCGTTTGATACGCCTCGGTCACGGCTTTTGTAGACGCCTCTACTTTGTCAAGCGTATAAAAATCGCCTGGACGAATTTTCATCAATCCAAGAACTTGTTCTGGACGCATCACTCGAGTGGTGTCGCGTGGTCCGCCATCTGCGGATTCGAAGACCACGGAACGAAGGCGATATTGGCGCCCTTCACTGATGACGAAAACCACTCTCGCTTCTTTTCCTGTTGCCGAAATCTCGACGCGCTTATCCACGCGAACATCGATGAATCCGCGATCTTTATAAAACTTATCTAGAGTGGCAACATCGTCGATCAACATATCTTGATCGAGATTTCCCAGTGAAAAGATAAAAACCCAAGGCTTGGTTTTGATCTGCGCGCCAAGTTGGTTTGTGGTGAATCTTTCATTTCCCGAGAAGACGATTTCGCGGATTCGCACACGAGGTCCTTCGACGATACGGAAAATGAGAATGCCGGTATCGAGCAGGCGAGTCTCGTCCGCCTCGACCTCGATCATGTAATTGCCTTTGGCGCGATAGAGATTTTTAATCTTTTCAATCGCTCGTTCGAGAAGAAAATCGTCGCGCGGACTTCCCGCATAGAGACCGATCACCGCTCGAAGTTCCTGATCTGAAGCGACTTTGTTTCCCACGACCTGAATATCTTTGACGATCGGCTGCTCGATGAGTATGTATCGCACACGCACAGTGCCGTCGGGGAGGAGTTCCGCGTCGGTCGTTACCGAGTCAAAATACCCGAGTCGATAGAGGGTCGTCACATCATCTCTGATTGACTTTGAATCGAAAGGTTGGCCAGTCGCGATTCGCAGGTTGTTGCGAATCTCTTGTTCAGTCACGCGGCCGAGTCCTTGGATGAGAACCTCCGAGATCGGCCGATCTGCAAGGGCTTCGTCATCAATATTGGTTGTCACGGTGGCGAAAGCACTTGCGGAAATTGCGATCGAAGTGAAGCAGATGGCCAGAGAGACCAAGCGAAGAATTGATCTCGTGATCTTTGCCATTATGAGTTAGCGAGTTTACCCTTCAAGAGCATCTTGCGCCGTCCTGCCCAAAGGTTCGCCTTACGCTAGGCTTTCTCTATGAGCACAAATCTGTTGCGGACTTCATTTTATGATTTTCACCTCGAGCACGGGGGAAAGATGGTGGACTTCGCAGGCTGGGAAATGCCGCTTTTGTACAGCTCAATTTTGGAAGAACATCGACATTGCCGCAGTGCTGCTGGATTCTTTGATGTCTCACATATGGGGCGACTTCGATTCAGTGGCCGGCACGCGCGGAAATTTCTTGATTCGGTATGTACTCGCCAGATTTTCGGGATGCAAGTTGGTCAATGCCGTTATGGAATCATCTGCAACGAGCAGGGTGGATGCTTGGATGATGTGATCATCTATTGCTTTGACGAGTCAGAGTATTTGATGGTGTGCAATGCATCGAATCGTTTGAAGTTGCTTGCGCATTTCGCAGCAGTGAAGGGCGATATGAATTTCAAGCTCGAAGATCAGACTGAATCCACCGCGATGATTGCCCTGCAAGGACCCAAAGCGATGGAAATCGTCGGAGCGTTGTCGCGTGAAATTCCCACCTTGAAGCGATACCGATTCGTGCAAAAAAGCTTGATCGTCGTGAAGTTGATCGTCAGTCGCACTGGATATACCGGCGAAGATGGCGTCGAAGTGATTCTTGGATCTTCGATGGCGCGCGCGGCAATGGGAATGTTTTTGAAAGATGTGAAAAGCGGACAGAGTCCCATTCGACCAATTGGGCTTGCTGCGCGAGACACGCTTCGGATGGAAGCGGGGATGCCACTGTATGGACACGAAATTGATGAAAATACAGATCCGCTTTCGGCGGGACTTGGATTCGCGGTCAAAGTCGACAAGGGTTCAGATGACGAAAAAATTGGTCGATTCATAGGGCAAACTGCGCTGGAAAAAATTGCGAAGGATGGTTGCGCGCGCAAACTTGTTGGACTCGGCTTGGAAGGTCGCCGCAGCGCGCGTCAAGGTATGGAAGTTCGTCAAGGATCGAAGGTTGTGGGCAGAGTGACGAGTGGTTGCCTCTCTCCAACTTTCGATCGCCCGATTGCAATGGCATTCGTCGATGCGAATTTGATCGAGGTGGGGACGAGTCTTGAAGTCGATCTGCGTGGAGCCGCAGTTGGCGCGGTTGTGGAACCTCTGCCGTTCTTGCGCGCCGTGGCGAAAGTGTGATAAAAAAATATCTTTGGAAAATGCAAGTTCCCAACGGCGAGGGTCAAGCATTAAGAACCAAGAGTAAAGACCAAGAGTAAAGACCAAGAGTAAAGACCAAGAGTAAAGACCAAGCGTAAAGACCAAGCGATCAGGCCCAGCGTTAATTCCCGCTTTGTTTTGGTCGAGGGTTGTTTGAATACTTGCTCTGATGCTTTGAAGAGAGCAGTTCAGTCAGTGAAGATGTGGTCTCGGCTTGTTTGGATCTTGAGGATGAAGAGTTTTCATCATTTTCTTCTGCATCAGTGCGAAAGAGCAGTGCAAGCGATTGGTTGCTTCCAAGCTGCCGTCCAAGTCTCTCGAGGGTTTCAACTTCAATCTGTCGGACGCGCTCACGGGTCAGGCCGACTTTGATGCCGACCTCCTGAAGAGTCAGCGGTTCGGTTCCGTTGAGGCCAAATCGCATGCGCAGAACCTCGGCTTCGCGGGCATCAATTGTGTCTAGAAGTCCCACGATCACCTTGAAAATTTCATTGTCTTCTATGACGACCGATGGGTTCTTCGACATCGTGTCTTCGAAGATGTCAGCAAGCTCCGCAACATCGCTGTCGGGGTTATTCGAGATAACTTGATTTGGCGCGTTGTATGCACGGAGGGCGCGTCGAATGACTTGCAACTTGCGAAGCGGAACTTGCATTTCACGAGCGAGTTCCGCCATAGATGGAGGATGGTTTAATTTTTCCTCAAGCATCTTCGACGCTGCTTTGCAGCGACCAATCAACTCAATCATGTACGCGGGAATATGAATCGGTTGACTCGCGTTGAGCAGCGTTCGCTTGATTGACTGTTTGATCCACCAAGATGCATATGTGGAGAACCGCGCGCCTTGCGCAGGATCGAAGCCTTCGACTGCACGAATCAGACCAACATTGCCTTCTTCAATCAGGTCAGGCAGGGAGATCCCTCTGTTCAAGTATCCCTTGGCAATTGCAATAACCAATCTAAGATTGGCGGTGATCATCCGATCCTTCGCCTCATTGTTGTTGTCGTTGATGATCTGCCAACCAAGTTGTCGCTCCTCGAGTGGAGTCAACAATGCAACGAGACTTACCTCGCGCACATACATTTGCATTTCAGTTTTTATATCAGACTTCGCCACGCGAACCTCTTATGGTAAGTTTAGATTACTCAAATACCAAACTATTTTCCGATGTCTTTCTCCAACTTCGATTCTTACATCATCATAACGATAGTCCATTGACCCAATCTGCAGGCAACCCCGAAGACGATATTTCCCCAATTCTTGGGAGGTGGATTTTCTCGGACGGGATTCCAAGGGTGCGATTTTTGGATGGAATCGGCGAAAATCGACGGATTCAGATTCGTTTAGAGGCTGGAATCATGCAGTTTGAGTTGATTGGACGACCAGACGGCAAGCGCCCCGAAGGGTCGGAGTCGTGGCTGGAATTCTGGGGGGCAAGTGAGGAAAAATTAGCACAAGTTGAATGCGAGATATTGCGCGCAGAGGTTCATTTGTATCACCAACGGGCTGCCGCCTATTTGATGCTGGAGGATTTCGTCTCAGTCATACGCGACTGCGATAGAAATTTGTTTGCGATCGACTTTGTGTGGAGGCGCGCCATTCGTGGAGCAGACTTGGAGTCATTCGATGCGATTCGCATTGCAACTGTTTTGTTGCGGACGCGTGCCGAGGCATCGATGTGCATTCGGATTCGTGATACTCAGGGAGCTCTCAAAGCGATCGATCGTGGGTTGGCAAATCTCCACGGAGGCGCGGGGTCATCGCGGCGAATGCCCGAAGAAGATTCTTCCGAGGCGTTGATGCTTCGTTCGATGCGCGATGCGTTGGTTCCGAAATTGCCATCGAGTCAACGCGTGGATCTTGAATCGCGATTGAAGCATGCGCTGAGAATGGAAAATTATGAGCTCGCCGCAATTCTGCGCAATGAGTTGCGACAGATTGGCTATTAGATCGAGCCGGATGGGGCGATCGCCGTGGGGGAAATTTTTTCGAGCGCGCTGCGAAATGGCTCGCCACCAAGCGTGGGATCGAGTGCGCGCAGTCGCGCAAGTTTTGCGTGGACACTCTCGCCGCCGCGCCCAGAATCCTGCGCGATTCGTATCTGAATGACTTGCGAAATCCACCATTCTCTTGATCCCTGTTCAACACGCGCCGCAAGGTCGCGAGCACTCGCCATCGCACGCGTCCGTAGTGGATCGCGAAGCGTTATATTTTTCGCAGCATTCGCGGCGATTTCCGCGGATGAAAGTGCCTCGGTCAATCGCCGAAAGTCGTCGATGGTCGCCCAAGGTTTTGCCGTGATCCAATCCGAGCGAGCCACTGCAGAATCCCACGAGTTTTCATATAGAGCGGCATCTGCGGCAAGTCGCGCGAAAGATTTTGTCAGAGCAGATGTGGAGTGCGTTTCGAGAGATGGAAAAAGATTTTCCCACGCCTCAAGCGCGTCGAGAGCGCGCTGAGCAGCGATGACAGAATTCGCATTACCAGATGCGCTCAAGGTTGTCGCAAGGTCGACCTGTCGCTTGGCGAAGTCGACGATGCAAGTCATTGCCATTGGATTTTCTTCTGTCATAAAACTTGCAGGAAGTCCGGCGAGTTCTTTATCAAGTGCGGCGCGCGCGGGTGATCCGTGACGAGCGGCGCGTTCAAGTCGAAGTCGTAAAATCTGCTGGGCGTCATACACAGTCCACGCATTCCACTGCGCGATGGATGGAACTTCTTCGGTACGCATCGCCTCTTCTTGGGATGGCGAGAGAAAATCTGCGGCAACTCGAGCGGCGTATGCAGTTGCAGTGACTCTAGATCCTGGATCAAGTCTCGCATTGCGCGCGGCGCGATCAAGATCTTCAATTCTCGCCGCAGCCTGCGAGAGCGCGGCAACTTGATCGGCGCTAGGAGCAGTCGACTGCGCTAGAAAATCTTGGATTATGCGTCGCGCTTTCAGCGCCTCCCATTGTGCGACCGTGCTTGGCCGTGATGCAAGTTCCGCGAAGCGAGTTGCGGCAAGAGCGAGTGTTCGTTCTAGATCCTCTTCGCGTCCATTGGGATTTGCTCGATCAAGCGCCAGTTCAATATCCAAGGCCGTCTGCATCGATGTGAGTGCCATCGGTTCTTGTGCAGCGCACTCTGCGAATCTTCGATATGCATCGGCCGCAGCGGGCCAATCACTCTTGCTTGAATGAATTTCAGCAAGCACTTCGAGCGCTGTGGATAGCGCTTCTGGATCGATGGATTGATTGGAGAAACTATTCAGCGTTGCAAGGTCTGCGGCGGAGGTGGGATTTTTCAGCAAATTGTCTCGAGCAATTGCGATCATTGCCAAAGGTGGCAGTTCTGTATCAATTCGTGCGCCACGCAAAACTCCTGCGAGCCGCTCCAAGACTGCCCTGCGAACTCCGGCACGCTCTGATGGTTGTGATGCGCGGAGTGTCATTATCCATGGATTGAGAGATTGTTCGGTGGTCGCAGACTTTCCCGCAAAGACACGAGACCGAACGAGAGCATCGGCGGTCAGCAATCGCAAAGCGGTCGGAAGATTCGGCGTGACGAGAAGTGCGGAGAGTTGCTTCAGTGCTTCGATACCCTGACCATCATTCATAAGAGTTTCAGCGGACAAAATTTTTGTCAGCACCGTCAGCATCGGATCGCCAACCAGCATCACGCGTGCGGCTCCATAGCGCGCGATTTCTGATCGCATCGCGACGGATGCGGCGGCGACTTCCGCCAGATCTGCTTCGGGTCGCAACCGTGGCGGAAGTTCTGTGCGGAGTTGGGAAATCGTCTTGAGCAGCAACGCGGCTTCAATTGGGCGCTCTCGCTGTTGCTGTGCTGAGAGTGTTGATCGGTCAATCACAAGTCGAAGCGCTTTCACTGCGGCCGCGAGCAGAGGGCGACGACCACGCGCATCATCTTCCAGTCGATGGGCAAGGAGCGACCCGGTGGGACTTGCCGTTCGTGGAATGATTTGTTCAGCGCTCGAAGCGAATGCAAGTTGTTGCTCGATTCGGTCGAGCGATGCAATCGCCCTCGGCAATATCTCTGCCACTGGCGCACCAGCGATCGCTTCAACGCCGCCGTCGATGCCGAGAAAGCCAAGAACAAATTCATCTTCCGCTGCGTCAGTCAGCCAGAGAATTGAGCGCGGATCATTCGCATAAGCCTTGACAAGCGCTGTGCGGTCCTTTCGAAGTTGATCGAATGCGATGACCCTATCTGGCAATTGAGTTGTTGGACTTGTCAGAATCAATCGCGAAAGAGCAATCGATCGAAGTCGAGTTGTGGTTCGATCCGCCGCGGCATTTGATGGCTCAGTGCGCTCGAGGTCTTCGAGTGCGCGGGCAAGACCCAAATCGCTGACTCCGCGCAGAAAATCTTCTTCCAAAATTTGCGAACGCGTTGGATCGGGAGTTTCTTGCGCAAGTGCATTTTGCGCGGTGAAGCCAGAGATCAAGAGCGCGCAGAGAGAAATGTTGATGCGCAGATTTGTCATGGCTGGAGCGGTTGGATGTGGCGCGTGCGAATGTTCATCGTTTGGACTCCGCGAATCCGATGTTCGCATATCCAGCACGAACGGCGGCGTTAAAACCCTCCACAGCATCTTGCCACTGCGAACCAGCGGAGGGAACAACCAAAATGGGATGCGAAGATTCAAAGAGTCCATTTGCAACGCCTGATTGGCGACGCATTTGCTCCATTGCTTTGGCGAGGGTGTCGAAATTTTCTGCGGTTTGTCGAACGCCGTCGGCACGGAGTTCGATCGAGCATCGATCTCCATCACGAATTCCCACCACAATTTGCAGAGGCGCATCTTGAAGCGCGAGCGGATCCGCTGTCGTGCCACGCGATGGAAGATCAAGGCGATAGACCTGTTCGTTGCGCTCGAATCGAACTGTGCAGACGAAGAACACAAGCAATAGAAAGACGACATCAATCATCGGAGTCATCGCCAACTGCAGTTTGAATCCACGGGCCGCACGGCTTCTATTCATGATTGGCCTGCCGTTCATCAAGCGCGCAAACTCGAATTGTCACGCGCTCCGCTCCCGCTTGTGATGCGGCTTGCGCAATTGCGCGCAGTGCGGGTTCCACCTTGTCGTATCGCAGCGAACGATCTGCTCGAATATCCACGGGCAATGTTGGATCGCGACGAATGCGCTGCGCAATCGCTTCGGCCAGACCGCGAAGACCCGAATCATCGTCAGAAAATTTCTTCGCCCCAAGCGAAAGAATCGTTCGATCGCCGTTGGCAATGACATTCACGGCCAATCGAGGTCGAGATCCTGCGGAAGTCGTGGCAGCATGACGAGGTTCTGGAAGTGACACAGGAGGCAATTGCTCGCCGCCCATTCGAGCGACCAAGATAAAAAACACGATCAGCAAGAACGCCAAATCAATCAGTGGCGTCATATTCGCGTCGATTCGAGCTGGTCCTCGTGCATGCAACAGACTCACGAATGCGATCCTCTTTCTGATGAGTGTGATGCGGCTTGAGCCGTGCCGCGCAATGTGACTTCCAAAGCTTCCGCCATGATCGCATCGATCCAATTTCGAACCATTGCATATGCCAACAACGCTGGAATCGCCACGATGAGTCCCCAAAATGTTGTGACAAGCGCTGTGCCGATACCGCCAGCGAGCAGAGCTGGATCGGCTTGCCCACCTGATGCGGAGACGGTTTGAAATGCAACAATCATTCCATACACCGTGCCGAAAAGCCCGATCATCGGGCTGATTTGCGCCAGCACATTCAGACTTTCAATCGATCGAAAACGCCTTGCGGCACACTCTTCAGCGGTTTGCTCCGCAGCATCGACGGCTCCAGATCGTCCCAGCGGAAGCGTGTCTATCGCGGCCTTGGCGATGCGTGCAAAGTCGCTGCCATCTGCGGCAACAACCGAGCGCGCATCAGTGATCGAGCTTGAGCGCAGAAATGAATCCGCAGTCGCGGCAGGCATAATGATCTTGCGACGATGGGAAATCAGCGCGGCGGTAATCAAGCCGATACTGATCATGCTCATCGCGATGAGCAACCAAATAATCAGACTGCCGAGCCACTCGATTTGCGTCGAGCCGTCGGGAAGCGTGCTGGAGGAAACGAAAAAAATACGGGCTGCGTCGAGAGTCGATGAAAGTTCGGTTGGTGTGTTCATATGTTTTGATTCTTGTTGATGCGGATTTCTTTATGGATTCTGACTGGAGGTCGTCGGTGATTTTTGGGATGCACGAAGAACTGTTTCTGCACGCGCGGCGGTGGCTTCGAGCCCGAATGCTTGTGCTCCACGAAGTGCAGCGCCAGCAAGTCGAACCGCAGTGCGCGGGTCACGGTCGTTGAGCAGGCTGATTTCCGCGGCGCTCACCAGCGCAACAGGAGACGAGCGGTGGAGCGGTTCGGAAATGCCAATGCGTAGGAATGCGACGCGAGCGGATGGGGTATCGCCGGACTTCAACAGCGCGATCGCTTGGTCGAGTCGCTTTGTGATTTCATCAGGAGGTTCTGTCGAAGATGCTTCATCGCTTGCACGGAGATCCGCCATGCGTCGAACGAATCGATATGCACTTTGTCCACCATGTTCTCGGGCGATTGCTTCGAGAGCGCCAAGAGGTTCTGCTTCCATCAAATGAATGCAAGCGATCTGTGACTTTCGCCGACCAGTTTGCGCATCTTTTGGATTGAGCGCATCAAGATCCGCCAAGAGCGAATCGCGATCAGTCGGCTGATCCGCCGCGCCCATCAAGCCTGCGCTGACAATCACGATTGTGTCGGGACGCAGCGCCATTGCGACGCGCAGTGCTTTACGAGCGTCGCTATTTCTGCCTGGAGTTATCTCCTCCATCAGCCAATTCTTCAGCGTCTCAATTCCTTGCTGCCCAATGGTTGGACCAGCTCTTCTCATTTGCGCGTCTTGCGCAAGAAATGCTTCGCCGCCTTGGAAAGCGACGACCGCGAATTGTTGCTCTTCGCTTAATCGTGTGATCGAATTGATCACTTCTTGCACGGCAGTTGGATATGCGCCAATCATCGATCCTGATGCGTCGAGCAGATAGACGATGCGATTGGCGGATGTTTGACGAAGGCCCGAGACAGTCACAATGCTGCGCGGGCTCGCCATCGGTCGCAAAGTTCGCTCAAGTGCGCCGATCAGAGCGTCGCGATTTTGTTCTGTAAATGTAAGAATTTCATGCGAGGCATCTTTCGCCGCCGTCATCGCGATCGCCGTGCTGGCAATATTTTCGCGGATTGGAATCGCCGCGTCAATTGGAGGCGCTTGCACAATCGGGGGGAGATCATTTGGCGCGGCTTCAAAAGAGAAAATCGCGCCCGAGTTTAATGAGGGATTCGATTCTTGACGCCAGTCCCGCATGACGAAGACTCCAACTGTCAGCAGAAGTAGAGCAAGGCATCCGTGGACAACACCAGAAAGAATCCACGGGATCAACCGCCGAGCGCGCATGACTTATCTCGGCTCTTTTCGTGCATTTTTATCGCCGCCCGAATTGCCGCCCTTGGGCTTCTTCGGTGCTGCGTTCATCATTCCATCGACGCTGAGAAAACCAGGACCGACCAGCAAGATGTTGAGTGCGAGAAGAAAGAGCGCAACCTGAGCAATTGCTTGCAATCGACTTGCCTCTGGAATTGTCCACCATCCGCTTTCCGCAACTGCGGACCAACTTGTCATCCAAAATGCGCCAGCCATAACGGACGCAATTCCTAACGCAGAGATTCGGGTGAATGCGCCTGTCAAAAGTAATATTGATCCACCGAGTTCTGCCAAACCGACCAACCATCCTGCGATTGCGGGATATGGAAAACCTGCGCGATCGGCGATCAATGAAACTTTGTACAGACTTCGTGCGGATCGGGGCGGAGTCCTCGCCGTGGATTGCGAATCAGTGGATTGCGATGCGTCCGAAGAT
>SXGQ01887293.1_pt1 | contig 22543 bp, 18 predicted proteins | sample 3178371 | NCBI WGS metagenome assembly SXGQ01 (sample SAMN11356859, study PRJNA531348) | freshwater metagenome | isolation source: freshwater sample F1-20 | place: China: Fuxian Lake, Yuxi | collected 2017-12-25 | reverse complement strand
GCAACCGTATGCATGGGCCTTGCGGCTTCCATGGGTCAATTCTTGTTGACCGCCGGAACGACTGGTAAGCGTTACACGCTTCCTAACGCTCGCATCATGATGCACCAGCCACTCGCTGGTTTGCGTGGCCAGGCGACCGACATTTCAATCCAGGTCGAGCAGTTGGGTTACACCAAACTCCGCATGGCCGAACTCACTGCGTTCCACTCGGGTCAAACCCTTGAGCGCATCCAGGCCGACGCTGAACGCGATCGTTGGTTCACTGCCGAGCAGGGTAAAGAATACGGTCTCGTTGACAAAGTGATTTTGAAGCGCGGCGAAATTCGCTGATTGTTGTGCGCTACGGCGCAACAGTTGTCTCGGGCGCAATGCTGCCCTCAATACCGATCACGTCCGGCATCGCCAAACCGCACGTCGACTCAACCCACGTTGCAATATTGCGCGCCGGTCGTTCGGCTTTATACGCCGCATCAGCAAGTTCTTGTCGACTGAGCGGATCTTCGGGGTCGACGACGGATGCTTGATCGATGAGATCGGTCACGGTCTTCCAGTCGTCTTCAATCGCCAATGGCGTGATCTTGGCCAAGCTCTTGTAACGGCTGAGTAGATCGCCAATGTCTGAGGTCGCTATCAACGGACCGGTTAAGCCGGGTAGTTGCTTCTCAAGTGCTCCACAAAAGTTGGCGCCACTGTGTTCGGTATCGCTGCACGCAACAGCCGAAACACTGATGGCGAGGGCGCATCCAGATGCTGCGAAAACTTTTCGAACGTGGCCCGTGAAAATCATGAATTCACAGTCTCTCAGAACTCGGGGTCAGAGTGATGTCACGCGCCGGGTCGCCGTGAAAATGGTGTGATCCCCACAGTGCTCAGCGCAGAAATCTCTGCGTGTGAACATTTGGAGGAAATGATGTTGTCTGCTGTACGTGCGGCAAGCGTGGTGGCCGCGACGGGGTGCCAAGTCACAGTTGAAGCCCATATCGGACTCGGTTTGCCTGGATTTACAATTTTGGGACGACCTGATGATGTCTGTCGTGAGGCTCGTGACCGTGTTCGAGCTGCGATTGTTACGAGTGGTTTTTATTGGCCAAGCCGACGGATCACACTGAACCTCGCGCCATCAACGCACAAGAAAGTTGGCAGCGCTCTTGATTTAGCGATCGCGATTGCACTGTTGATTAGCGATGAACAACTACCCGCCGAGTGCGCAGAAGGTTGGGCGTTTATCGGCGAACTCGGATTAGATGGTCGTGTTCGTGCAGTCAGTGGCGTCGCGCCAATGGTGATGGCTCTTCGCGAAGATTCTCACCAACGTGATGACGAAGATTTCTCGATGCCGCAACTGACTCCGTTGCGTGGCGTCATCGTCCCAAACGGAAACGTGTCTGAAGCACTGATCGCTCGACCACCTGCATTGCGAGTTGCGCAAACGTTGCGCCAAGTTGCTGAGTGCCTCGTGGGAAATATTGCTTGGCCTGAAGTCAACATTCACAAAGCACTAGATGATTTGTCCGAGAAAATTCCTGATTTGTCTGATGTGCGGGGGCAGACCGCAGCCCGACTTGGTCTTGAACTTTCTGCTAGCGGAGGTCATCACTTGTTGTTGGTCGGTCCTCCTGGTTCGGGAAAAACAATGTTGGCGCAACGGTTGCCCGGAATTTTGCCGTTACTTGATGATCAAACTGCACTTGAAGCGACGATGATTCGTTCGGCTGCCGGCGAACCACTTCCACCAAGCGGATTGATCACCCGACCGCCGATTCGTATGCCACATCATTCGGCAAGCGCGGTGTCAATCGTCGGTGGTGGGTCGGCCTCGATGCGTCCTGGCGAAGTTTCGTTGGCACATGGGGGAGTCTTGTTTCTTGACGAACTTGGAGAATTCGCCCCGTCGACTCTTGATGGACTACGCCAACCACTTGAAGAAGGAGTCGTGCGAGTGGCACGAGCTAATACGCGCGTGTCGTTGCCGGCGCGATTTACGTTGATCGGGGCAACTAACCCTTGTCCTTGTGGAGGGGGCGCTCCAGGCTCGTGCGAATGTGATGAAGCGGCACTCTCTAAATACCGCCGACGCTTTAGCGGTCCGTTTCTGGATCGATTTGACGTTCGCGTTTTGGTGCACCGTCCCGGTGTTGATGAGTTACTGGGCGATGAGGTGGGTGAAAACACCGAATCAGTTGCGCTACGAGTTGTGCGAACACAGTCCATTGCACGTGAACGTCAAGGCATGTTGAACGCCCGACTATCTGGAGAATTGCTCGATCAATTCGCGCCAGTTTCTGAATCGGGGATGAGTCTTTTACGAAGTGAGTTAGAAATTGGACGCCTGACCGGACGTGGTCTACACCGAGTGCGTCGTGTCGCTCGAACTTTGGCCGATCGCGATATGCATGAGGGCGCAATCACCGAACGTTATATTGCTGCGGCTCTCGCACTCAGAGCGCGTATCGCTCCTCGTCGCGGTGACGATGTGCGCCAAGTGGTCTAGAGATGTCAGACGATTCTCGCAAGATCGCTGCGACTCAGATCGCGATGTTGCCGTGGATGACTCCCAAACGTCTACGAACTTTGTTGTCAATCGGCGATCCCCATGAAATCAGATTGATCTTGAGTCGATGGTCGTCGCAGCACAGTGCGCCGATGGTTGATATTCCAGTGCATATTCACGCGTTGCTCACAACGCGCTGCTCTCAGAAAGTGATGCGTCAGCTTGGTGATATTTGGTGTGAGACACTCAACAATTCAGGCAATCTTCCCGAATCTTTGACGACGATGGATCTGAGCGTTTTCGGGTGCGCCAACTATCCGTGTCAGTTGATTGACGATCAGAATGCTCCACCTTTGTTGTACTCACGAGGCGATCTTGATCTGCTTCATCGTCGACGAGTTGGCATTGTTGGCACACGTAATGCGACCGAGCATGGACGTAGCACTGCTTTCACTTTTGCCAAAGTGTTGTCACGTCATGGAGTCGCGGTGGTTTCGGGATTAGCGCGCGGAATTGATGCCGCGGCACATCGCGGAGTATTGGCGGCGATGAAAGAATCAACAGACAACGCTGGCCCCATCGCGGTAGTTGCAACTGGTCTTGACGTGGTCTATCCGCGTGAGCACATCGGTTTATGGAACGAAGTCGGCGAAAGTGGATTGTTACTTTCTGAAAATCCTCCCGGAACCGGACCATTGCCATTTCGCTTTCCGTTGCGCAATCGCATCATTGCCGGTTTGAGCGAGGTCTTACTTGTCGTTGAATCACGGCTTGACGGCGGATCACTGATCACTGTTCGCGAGGCGCTTGCTCGGGGAGTGACAGTGATGGCAGTTCCGGGAGCGACATCGACCAAGGCAGCGCAAGGAACGAACATGCTGATCCGTGATGGGGCGCTCGTCGCGCTTGAACCCGATGATGTGCTGATGGCACTTGGCCTTGACACTCGTCGACAAGTAGAACATTTCGATAGTCGCTTACTCCCGAGCGGAGCAGATTCGGGTGTGCTCGAACTGATTCAATCCGATCCACTCACCCTGAATGACATATCGCGACTAGCCGATGAAAAGCTCGCGTTGTCATTTGGTGACGTGGCTCTCAGTCTCGGCCGGCTTGAAGCCCAAGGTTGGTTGATGTGCACTGCGGGCTGGTTTGAACGAATAGGTGCCCGATAGGGGTCGCATCGACTCTGTACTCTGAAGATGTGAATGAGCCGATCAACACAACCTGGGGAGTCGACGACTTCATTGGTTCGTTGACGTCGGTGTCCGAAAATACTTTGGCGGCATATCGCAGTGACCTTGTCGATTTTGCGACGTGGGCCGAACGAGGTGTGGCCGATTCTCCCACCCGAGTTGATCGCTTAATTCTGCGTCGTTATCTGGCCTATCTCGGTTCGCGTTCGTATGCCAAGCGCAGCATCGCACGCAAGGCCTCGTCGTTGCGACGATATTTCTCGTGGGCACGACGCACTGGTGTCGTTGAAATCGATCCCGCTGTGGCGTTGCGCGCGCCATCGGGCGAAGGTCGTTTGCCGCGAGTTCTTGATGGGCCCGAGTTGCAGACGTTGCTTGAGCCAATCGACATTGACGAAAGCGAACCCTTGTGGCGCCGCCGCCGCAATGATGCATTGCTCGAAGTTCTGTACGGAAGCGGATTGCGTGTAAGCGAACTTTGCAATCTCGATATCGACAGTGTTGACCTCAAGCGAAGCGTTGTCACGGTGTGGGGTAAGGGTGGCAAAGAACGTCGAGTCCCGATGTCGCTTGCCGCAGTCGAGACCATTCGTGACTGGTTGACATCGCGCCTCGAGGTTGTGGGGGACGAAACTGGGGTTGCGCTGTTCTTGAATGCCCACGGTAAGCGCATAGGCACCCGCGATGTTCGACGGGTCCTCGATGAACGGTCGATCAACCCCACTCATCCCCATGCGCTGCGCCATACATATGCCACGCATTTGCTAGACGGCGGGGCCGATTTGCGGTCGGTACAAGAACTTTTGGGCCACAGCGACGTCGCCACGACTCAGCGATACACGCACGTCAGTAAAGAGCGTCTACGGTCGGTGTATACAAGTACTCATCCTCGGGCCTGACGGCCCGATCATGAAGCAGCTTTATCACCATGACCGATCCCGAAAAAAACTCCGACAACCTGGATGCCCCAGTAGAAAAACCGTCGCGCACAACCCCAGCGATTGAACGCGCTTGGGTGCGTTGGGTTGAAGAACGTGATGAGTCGGCTCGCGACCAATTGATTGTGCACTATTCGCCGCTCGTGAAATTCGTCGCTGGTCGTGTTGCTGCTGGTTTACCCGCAGGTATCGATACAGGCGAACTGAACGGCACTGGTGTCTTCGGCTTGATGGATGCGGTTGATCGATTTGATCCGAGCCTCGGATTCAAATTTGAAACTTTCGCGGTGCCGCGAATTAAGGGTGCAATTCTTGATGGATTGCGCGCTCTTGATTGGGTTCCTCGTTCGGTGCGTTCACGTTCACGGCAAATTGAAACTGCCGTTGCCAAATTAGGTAACGAGCTCAAACGAGCCCCAACTGATGAAGAGATATGTGCCGAACTCGGAATTGATACCGACGAACTGCATAAGTGGTTGTCAACCATTTCAGTAGCAAACGTTGGCCCGCTTGATCATGTTGTCGGCGGCGGCGATGGTGAGCAACGACAACTGCCGGCGTCCCCCGATCAGGGTCCAGACGCAATCGTTGAAGATCAAGAATTGCGCCAAACAATGCGTTCGGAAATTCGTGGTTTGCCCGAGCGTGAACGCACTGTGGTCGCCTTGTACTACGACGAAGGCATGACCTTGGCCGAAATAGGTTCGGTGCTTGGCGTTACCGAAAGTCGAGTGTCGCAAATTCACTCGAAGGCAATCATCATGTTGCGCGCCCGAATGTCGGCAGCTGGCGTTTAGAGCCTCGCTCGCTATCTCCGTTAACAACGGATCAGTGCGCACAGTGTTCGGTGATTGTTTTTTCTTTACTTCTGTCGGTGCAATGTTTGCTCGCACCTGTTCAGACCCCGGTGGCATTTCCGTACGTCGAACCTCCGTGTGAGTATTGCGCGGGGCGTCGGACGATCGATTTTGCGCAGTCGGTCGGCCAATCGGTGGTTGCGCCGATTGGGGGTCGCATCACGTTTGCCGGAACCGTGGTTGACCAGGGGTACGTCACGATCGATCCAAGTCCTGGTACTGGATATGGTCCAGAGGTGCTGATCACCGTGGGCGGTCTCGTGGTCGATGCAAACATCGCCTCAAACATCGTGTCGGGGCGAAACGTGCAGGTCGGGGAGCGAATCGGGGTATCTCATGGACTCGTTCGTCTCAGTATGCGATCTATTCGTGAAGGTCAGTCTGCGCGTTACATTGACCCCACTGCGTTTTTGGGTCGTCGTCGCCCCCGTGCGCGACTCATCCCTCATTCGGGCTTCGGCTCCCGTCGAGCTCAGATTGGTCTGACCTGTTCGGCCTCTTTTGGCAGGTGAGGTGGCACTTTTTGGGGAAATCCCGCTAGTGTGCGTCGGGCAAGAAACAAGTTCTTGCACAAACCAAAACGCACGGTCCTCATCCTGCGGTCGTCACTTTGTGATGCGAGGTCCCGTGCCCCTAACCGCAGAATCAGGAGGACAGTGCTATGGCCATCGTTACGATGCGTCAACTTTTGGAAGCCCGAGTTCATTTCGGCCACCAAACCCGTCGTTGGAACCCCAAGATGCGTCGCTTCATCTTTGGTGAGCGCAACGACATTTACATCATCGACTTGCAGCAGACCCTCGAGCGCATCGAGACCGCGTACGCATTCGTGCGTGACCTGGTCGCCGGTGGCGGTTCGGTTCTGTTCATCGGTACCAAGCAGCAAGCACAAGATCCGATTGCTGGCTTCGCCGAAAAGTGTGGCATGCCGTACATCAACGAACGTTGGTTGGGTGGAATGCTCACTAACTTCGAAACGATTCACAAGCGCGTGCAGAAGATGCTCGAACTCGAGCGTCTCCAAGAGACCGGCGATTTCGCTTTGATGCCGAAGAAAGAAGCTCTCTTGAAGAGCCGCGAATTGGCCAAGTTGCAGAAGAACCTCAGCGGTATTCGCCACATGACCAAGCGCCCGCAGTGTGTCTTCATCATCGACACCAAGAAAGAGCACATCGGCGTGACCGAAGCGAACAAGCTTGGTATTCCGATCGTCGGCATCGTTGACACCAACGTCGATCCCGATCTCATTACGTTCCCGATTCCGGGTAACGACGACGCAATTCGTGCCAACGAATTGATGTCAAAGATGATTGCTGAAGCAGTTATCGAAGGTCGTTACATCGCATCGAAGCGCAATCCTGGTTTGGTTGCTCCCGAAAAGAGCGACGCCGAAAAGGCCGAGTTCGCTGCCAGTCAAGCAACTGCTCGTACGCAGGCTGCTGCTGCACAAGCCGAGCGCGAAGCTCGTCTTGCTGCGACAAAAGCACCTGCTGCTGAAGCATCAGTTGAAGCCCCTGCCGTTTCTTCCCCGGAGGCCTGAGAAATGTCGTTTACAGCCAAAGATGTTCAAAGTCTGCGCCAGTCCACTGGCGCCGGCATGATGGATTGCAAGAAGGCTCTCGAAAATAACAATGGCGACATTGAAGAGGCCAAGCAGTGGTTGCGCGAAAAGGGCTTAGCTGCATCAGCAAAGCGCGATGACCGCGACAACAACCAAGGCGTCGTTGCTCTCGTTGTTGCCAACAATGTTGGTGCCATCGTCAAGCTCAAGTCAGAAACTGACTTCGTTGCCGGTAGCGATCAGTTCAAGGGTGAAGCTCAGGCTTTGGCCGAACTAGTTGCGGCAAAGGGCGAAGCAGCAGTTGCTGAGCGCGCCACGATCCTTGATGACCTCAAGATCGTTCTCAAAGAGAAGATTGAACTCGGTGAAGTTGTTCGTATCGAAGCTGCCGCTGGCAACATCGTCGACAGCTACCAGCACATCCAAGGCGGACGTGGAGTTAATGCAGTTCTCGTCGAACTCGAAGGCGGTTCGGTTGAGCTCGCTCACGACATCGCCGTGCACATTGCGTTCGCTCGCCCCAAGTACTTGAATCGCGAAGAAATTCCGGCTGATGTTCTTGAAAAAGAAAAGGCCACCCTCGAAGCGATTAGTCGCAACGAAGGTAAGCCCGAAGCTTCTTTGGCCAAGATCGTCGAAGGCCGCATTAACGGTTTCTACAAAGACGTGTGCTTGGTTGAACAGCCATACGCCAAAGATGACAAGCAGTCGGTCACCCAAATTTTGGGCGCCGCGAAGATCATTCGTTTCGCTCAAGTTGAGATCGGCTGATTGATCATGGCCGGAACTGACGCTGGTTCATCCCGTCAGGCCGACCGTCCCGCATGGAAGCGGGTCGTGCTGAAACTGTCGGGTGAGGCTTTGGCCGAACCGACTGGTTTCGGACTTGACAATGGTGTCTTGCATCAGGTCGCAACCGAAATCAAAGACGTTCGTGAGAATCTCAAGATTGATATAGCGGTCGTCGTTGGTGGAGGAAACTTCTGGCGTGGACTCAAGGGCGCTGGCCAAGGTATGGATCAGGCTCAGGCCGACTTCATGGGCATGATCGCCACGGTGATGAACGGTTTGGCTTTGCAGGACGCTCTCGAACGGGTGGGTCAGCAAAGTCGAGTCATGACCGCAATTGAGATGCCCAAAGTGGCCGAACCGTATATTCGTCGGCGCGCCGAACGCCATATGGAAAAAGGTCGAGTTGTGATCTTCGCCGGTGGAACGGGTAATCCCTTCTTCACCACGGACACTGCGGCTGCTTTGCGGGCTGCCGAAATCGATGCTCAGGCCATTTTGAAGGGCACCCACTCGGGAGTGGACGGCGTTTACACTGCCGACCCCAAACTCGATCCCACGGCCACCCGTTACGACCGAATTTCCCACAAAGACGTGATCGAAAAAGAACTTCGGGTCATGGACGCCACGGCGATCGCCTTTTGTCGAGATAACAAAATCCCGATCGTGGTCTTTGACGTGAGCACCCCCGGAAACATCAGATCCGTTCTTGAGGGTCAAGCCATAGGTACGCTGGTCGGGTGACTGACGACATTTTGCTCGAAGCCATCGACAAGATGGACAAAGCCGTCGAGCACGCCCAAGTTCAATTCACGACGATCCGCACCGGTCGGGCCACGCCCGCACTCGTCGAAAAGCTCATCGTGAATTACTACGGCGCCGACGTTCCGTTACAACAATTGGCTGGTTTTCAGGTTCCTGAGGCCCGCACGCTGGTCATTAAGCCCCACGATCGCGGATCTTTGAATGCCATCGAAAAGGCCATCCGCGACAGCGATCTCGGAATGTCCCCGTCAAACGACGGAGTCATCATTCGCCTCAATTTCCCAATGCTGACCGAACAACGTCGCCGAGATTATGTGAAATTGGTGAAGAATATGGCTGAGGAGGGTCGAGTCGCCGTACGAAATGTGCGACGAGATGCCCGTAAACAGCTAGAAACAGCAGAAAAGGACGGGGAAGTTTCAGCAGATGAACTAGATCGTGCTGAAAAAGAACTAGACAAGATCACACACGATCATGTTGAGCACATTGACAAGGCCGTGCAACGTAAAGAACAAGAACTTCTGGAAGTCTGATAGGACGGGACCATGAGCGATGACATGTGGCGCAAGGGTTCTGGCTCAGGCCAGGACGATGAATTTGAAGACTTCGGCGAACTTCGTTTCGCCGACGACGAAGGTGACGACGAGCCAGCTCCTTTGAGCTTTGGCGACAACGACACCGGTTCGCTTCCGCATTGGACCGAGAAGCCCACGGGTGATTTGCCGCGATTGTTCGGCGATGATCCTTCTGGCTCAGTGTCACGTCCGATTCCGCGCGACTCGTCGCGCGATGTTTCTCGCGACGTTTCTCGTGACGTCTCGCGCGAAGTTCCCCGTGATGGCGCACCCGTCGACGAAACCGGCGAAGTTGATGTGTGGGGTTCTTATTCTGGAACGGCCCCGCGTCCCATCCCCGATCGTCCATCAGGTGCAACTGCTCGTCCTGATGATTCGGGAAGCAGTGGTCGTCCGCGTGTTCGTCTTGGTGAACAGACTGGCGGAACGCGTCGAGATGACACCACCGGTACCTCAACGCGTCCAATTCCGAATGTGCGACGCGACGACACCGCGGGTACGAGCGGAACAGGTCGCGGCGGCCGAATCTCGATTAGTACTGACGACACACAAGGTCGTCCCGTTACCGGTAGTCGTCCTCGTCCAACCACCGAGCGTGGACCGCGTCCGCGTCCCGATGCTCAACCACGTGAACGTGGTCAACGCAGTGTTCCGGCCCGTCCTGGTGTCGCTGGTCGTGACATGCCAACAGCAATCGCTGTTGGGCTCTTGATGGTTGCTGCGTTTATTGCGGCGCTGCTCTGGAAGCCCGTTGCGGTCTTGGCCATTGTGGTTTTGGTGTGCGGACTTGCTGCGGTTGAATTCTTTGAGAAAGTCTCGGACAAGGGATATCGACCAGCTTCCATCGTCGGTATTACTGCATCAATTTGCGCACCGTTGGCCGCTTACTGGGTGGGCGATGGCGCGTTGCCGTTGGTCTTCACCTTGGCGCTGATGGCCGCCGCGGTTTCATTCGTCGGCGCAACAAATATTCAGTCGAGTCCGATGCCCAATATGGCCATCACCTCGCTCGGAATGTTGTGGATCGGAATGATGGGTTCGTTTGCTGCTCTCTTGGCTGGCGTCTCCAATGTTCCTGGCCTTGCCAATGTAGGTACAGACACCTTGTTCATTGTGGCTGTCGGTGTGATTGCCAATGATGTTGGCGCATTGTTCGTCGGATCATCGGCTGGTAAGACTCCATTGCGTGCTTGGATCAGTCCGAACAAGACTGTTGAAGGTTTGATGGGCGGATCGCTCGCGACATTGATTGCGATGTGGATCGTCAGCTTGCAAAGCGACACTTGGAACAACATCGGCGAATTGTTGATGCTGGCGATATTGGTCGCAGTTCTTGCTCCACTCGGAGATTTAGTCGAGAGCATGTTCAAGCGCAACCTTGATATCAAAGACTTCGGCACCGTCATTCGTGGCCACGGCGGAGTCCTTGATCGTTTTGATGGATTCTTGTTTGTCTTGCCGGCTGCCTACTATTTGTTGATGGTGCTCCAGCCGTACGCTTCGTGATGTGAACGGTGAGTACCGTTCGCATTTCAATAACTGGTAGTTCTGGTTCGATAGGTACGCAAACACTTGATGTTGTGCGTGCCGAGAATCTTCGATGTGCGCAAGGCCTTTCTGATATTGAATACATCGTCAGTGGTTTAGGTCTTGGGTCAAATATTGATGTCCTCATTGCCCAGGCCCGCGAATTCAAGCCGAGCGTTGTTGCGGTTGCTGATGTTTCGCGACACCAAGAAGTACAAGCAGCGCTTCCAGGCGTCACAGTCGTGCGCGATATGGTCGACCTTGTGCGTGATGCTGACGTCGTCGTCAACGCGGTCGTCGGCTTTGCTGGTTTGCCGGTCACGCTCGAAACTCTGCGCCAAGGAAAACGATTAGCACTAGCAAACAAAGAATCGCTCATCGCTGCTGGTCCAGTAGTCCAGCCCTTGCGTTCGGTACCTGGTGCCGAAATTGTCCCCGTTGATAGTGAACATTGTGCAGTGCACCAGTGCTTGCGTTCAACAGTGCGGCCAGGTGTCGAAGTTTCGCGCATCGTTCTGACCGCAAGCGGCGGCCCATTCAGAGGCCGCACGATTCAAGATTTGGCTGAGGTGACAGTTGAACAAGCTTTAGCTCACCCCACATGGAGCATGGGTCCGAAAATTACGATCGACTCATCGACGTTGATGAATAAGGGATTAGAAGTTATTGAAGCGCATGAACTTTTTGGTGTGAGTTACGACCAGATTGAAGTTGTTGTTCATCCACAATCGGTGATTCATTCAATGGTTGAGTTCACCGATGGTTGCACGATGGCGCAGTTAAGCATGCCCGACATGCGTCTACCCATTGGTTACGCACTGGCGCATCCGAATCGCATCGGTACGCCATTTGGTCGCATCGATTGGTCGACCGTGACGCATCTTGATTTCAGTGCACCCGATACATCGACGTTCCGTTGTTTGTCGTTGGCATATCAAGCAGGTCGTGCAGGTGGCACGGCGCCGGCGTTTCTGTCGGCCGCCAATGAAGTGGCGGTTGAAGCATTTTTGGCCGGATCATTGAAATGGCCCGATATCGCGGCCGTGGTCGACGCGTCATTGCAGGCCCATGTTGCGACTGATGGCACGCTGTCAAGCGCCGACATCATCGAAGCCGACCGCACAGGACGCGAAGTTGCGCATAAAGTGCTTTCTCAATGACGCTGTATCGATCTTTCCGTGACGAGATGATGGCTGGTGGGGCCGTTGATGAGCCTGGTGCCGGCCCCAACTCACCGCGTCAATCGGTTGCCGTGATTTCGGGTATCACTGTTGTTGCATTGTTGATTTGGTTGGGAATGAGCAATAAGTGGAGCCTGGTATTGGTCGCCGGGCTATTGATTTCGGTCTTCCTGCACGAACTTGGTCACTTCGCAACTGCTGGCTGGGCTGGCATGAAGCGCACCCAGTTCTTCATGGGCTTTGGACCCAAACTGTGGAGCACTCATCGCAATGGCGTCGAGTACGGCGTTCGCGCTTTGCCGCTTGGCGCATTTGTGCGCATTGTCGGCATGAACAATCTTGATCCAGTTGAAGCAGGCGACGAAGACGTTGCGTATTCATCGAAACCATATCGTTGGCGCATGTTGGTCATCACCGCTGGATCAATCATGCACATCATCATCGCGGTTCTGATCATGATGTTTGTGTACTCAGTCGGTGGACGTTTTCAAGACACCGGAATAGTCAAGGTGTACGCGGTTACTGAAGGTTCTCCAGCTGCGGCCGCTGGCATCGGACTTGGCGACGAGATTGTTTCAGTGAACGGAACAGTGTTGGCTTCATCTGATGACTTGAGAAGTACGGTTCGCTCGTTGCAAGCCGGTGATGAGATCTCGGTTGTCTACACAGAAAATGGCACTGGTGATGATGGCTCAGAAAAAGCCGTCAATGTTGTGTTGGCTCCGCACCCAACTGACGAGACTCCAGGTATCGGATACTTGGGTGTTGGTACCGACAGTTACGGTCGCGAGAAATTGGGTCTCATTTCTGCTTCGAGTCATGTCGCGAGCGATTTGTGGAGCGGCATGGGCAGCACAATTTCAGGAATCGGAACGGTCATCAACCCCTCTAATCAATGGACGCAACTGACCGACGAAAACGCCGACCCAATGAAGCGTCCCACCACTGTGGTCGGAATTACCAAGGTCGCTGGTGACATCGGCGATCGAGATGGGTTGTTCGGAGTCCTTGAAGTCTTGGCATCAATCAATGTTTTTGTCGGACTCTTCAACTTGTTGCCATTGCTGCCCTTTGACGGTGGTCATGCCGCAATTGCGACCTACGAACGAATTCGCAGTCGTAAGAATCGCATGTATCGCGCCGATGTCGAAAAGATGTGGCCGGTCACGGTGGTCGTATTGACGCTTTTGCTGTTTTTAACTTTCACTGGTTTGTATCTCGATATCACGCGACCGTTCTAAACACTGACAGAATGTAACTAATGTCAACCTCCGCTGGTTCGCTCAACAATCGCCGCCCCACCCGTCAAATCATGGTGGGCAAAGTTCCCGTAGGTGGCGGAGCGCCGATCACGGTTCAGTCAATGACGATCACGAAGACTGCCGATGTTGAAGGCACCTTGCAACAGATTTATGCACTGGCCGCTGCAGGTTGCGACATTGTGCGCTGCACGTGTAACGAAATTGAAGCAGCAGAAGGCCTGGCGCAAATTGTGCCTCGTTCGCCAGTTCCGATCATCGCCGACATTCACCATCAATACAAAATGGCGCTCGCAGCGATGGAGGCCGGAGTTCATGGTCTGCGTTTGAACCCTGGCAACATTCGTCGACCCGAACACATTAAGGCTGTGGCATCTGAAGCAAAAGATCGTGGCATCCCGATTCGCATTGGTGTGAACGGCGGTTCTCTCGATCCCGAGTTGTACGACAAGTACGGCGGCAAGGTGACCCCCGAAGCAATGGTCGAATCAGCCATGCGCGAGATTGCTTATTTCGATGAAGTTGGTTTTGATCAGATCAAGATCAGCGTGAAGGCATCAAACGTTCCGCTCATGGTTGAGGCATATCGTCAACTCAGCGAAGTCACTGATCATCCGCTTCACCTTGGTGTCACCGAAGCTGGTCCGTTGCCGAACGGTTTACTGAAGGCAACCGCGGGAATCGCCGCACTTCTTTTGGAGGGCATTGGCGACACGATTCGTTACAGCCTCACTGCAGACCCTGTTGAAGAAGCACGCGCCGGTCGTCAGTTACTTGAAGCGCTTGGTCTGCGCGAACGAAAGAACGTTGATCTCATTGCCTGCCCCAGTTGCGGGCGCGCCGAGATTGATGTGATTGATGTTGCCAATCGAGCGATGAAAGCCTTCGGTGAGCGCAAGATTCCATTGCAAGTTGCCGTGATGGGTTGCGTGGTGAATGGGCCGGGCGAAGCGCGCGAAGCCGACCTCGGTATTGCCGCTGGCAACAAGCGCGGTCACTTGTTTGTCAAGGGTCGCAACGTTGCTGTCGTTCCCGAAAGTGAAATGGTTGAAGCACTCGTTGAGTGGGCCGAGTTCATTCACGAACATGGCGCAGAAGCAGCTATCGCTCGAGTTGATACCGAAAAAGCTGAACGTGAAGCCGCAAAAGATCGTTCAATGTTGCTTGATGCCCAAGGTGATGATGTCAATCGTTCACACGAGCGCATCGTCGAGATCCGCAAAAAGAGTTAGTCGTTCGAAGGTCTAGCTGTTTTCGGTGACTCTGAAAAGAGTCGCCTTGCCATGCAAGGTAATTTCTTCGCCTGGTGTGAGATAACAGACTTCGCCGCGGTGCAACAGATTGGTTGCGCCAACTCCGCACAAAGTGAGTTCACGGGTGCGGGCTCGCAAGGTTTCGGTGCCGTCAATTTGATGGACCCACAAGGTGAATGGCGTATCGGGAGTTTCGTATTTCCACAGTCGACCAGCTTCGGTTTTGGCAACGGGTACGGCACGTAAAATCGGATCGGGTAATGGTTGTGGCACGACAGTCGCAAGCAATTCATTGACATCAACGTGTTTATTCGTGAGGCCACACCGCACCACGTTGTCGCTCGATCCCATGACTTCGATACCAGTGCCACTGAGATAGGCGTGCAAATTGCCAGGATCAAGATAGAGCGCTTCGCCGGCTTGCAACGTGAGGTAATTTAAGAGAAGTGTGGCAATCACGGCTGGATCATCGGGGTATGCGACGGCCAGACGAGTGACCCATTGAGCGCTCGGTGAATCGTGATTTTGGCAGGCGTCAATCACGTCTTTCATGAGGACTTGAATTTCTTGGCCACCACCGAATAGGTAACGCATGGTGTGATCAAGGTCGTGGTCGGTCAACAGGCGAGCGATGATTGAAGCACCACCGCCAATCGAGTGCAAGAGTTCAACAGTTGCGACCGGTTCGCGGAATCCACACAACGCTTCAAATGGTCCGAGTGCACAAATGAGTTCGGGTTTGGCGAATGGATCGCGATAAATACGTCGTGAGTTTCCGACCGGAATGTTCAGTCGATTTTCGCGGGCGTATCCGGCCTTAGCTTGTTCGGTTGAGGGATGGCTCTGCAACGACAACGGTTCAGCGGCCGCAAGAACCTTTAACAGGAACGGCAATTCACCAGCGACCGAAAGTAGTGGTATTGATTGTCCACCGGTGTCGTCGGTAGCGCTGCGACGTAAAGCTGCCGCAGTTACGTCATCAACATTCAAAACTTTTGAGGCCCCACCTAAATGGGTTCCGAACCATAGTTCGGCCCACGGACGACCATCAGGTTCAATATCGAGCATTCGGGGGATCGAGGTGAGATGACCCCATGAATAATGTTGTACGACGCCTCGCACTAACTTCATGATCAGTTTCCTGACCGCCCACACATTGCGCGCAAGGTAGCAACTGCTTCGCCAATTGCAACATCGCTTCGCTCACCGTTGGCGCGATGACGAACTTCGATGACACCATCGGCAAGACCTTTGCCCACGACAACGATGGTTGGTACTCCGATGAGTTCGGCGTCTTTGAACTTCACGCCAGGCGAAACGGATGTGCGGTCATCAAGCAAAACCCGGATACCGGCAGCTTCAAGTTCGGCGGCAAGTTCCTCGGCTTTTTCGGCGATGGCATCTGCGCCTTTACTCGCGATCACCATGTGAATATCGGCGGGGGCCACTTCGCGTGGCCAGCACAAGCCCATGTCGTCGAGGGTTGCTTCGGCGATGGCGGCAACAGCACGCGAAACGCCAATGCCATAACTACCCATAGTGACAACTACTTGTTTACCGTTTTGGTCGAGCACGGTGAGATTCAGTGCTTCGGCATACTTGCGACCCAATTGGAAAATGTGGCCAATCTCAATGCCGCGGGCCATTTCAAGAACGCCAGTCGCATTTTTGGCGGCACATGTCGGGCAAGCGTCGCCTGGCAAAACTTCGGCGGCTTCAATGGTTCCATCTGGTGTGAAGTCGCGACCGCACACCAAACCAACCACATGGTTGCCGGCCTTATTCGCCCCAGTCACCCAACTCGTTCCAGTAGAAACGCGTGGATCAACGAGGTAACGAATCTGTGATGACGATGTTGAGCCGAGTACATCAGGTCCGATGTAACCCTTCACAAGTGCGGGATAGTTGGCGAAATCTGCTTCGGTAAAAGCATCAGGTTCGGCGGGACCGACTTGTGCTTCGACGCGCTTCATATCAACTTCGCGATCACCCGGTAAACCAATCGCTAATGGTTCGCGTCGACCATCGGGATGACGCAACATGATGATGACATTCTTGAGCGTGTCGCTAGCGGTCCAAGGAGTTGTTTTGCCGCTTGCGCCGTTGATATCGGTGCGTGCATTTAACAAGTCAACAAGAGTGGCGATCGTTGGCGTATTGGGTGTGTCAACAACCTGCGAAGGTGCTGCACCCGAAAAATCAATTGCTGCCGGAGTCGGCACAGCGACAGCTTCGGTGTTGGCGGCGTAACCACATGTTGTGCAGCGCACGAATGTGTCTTCACCAACCTCGAGCGGAGCCAAAAATTCTTCGCTCTTTGAACCGCCCATGGCGCCTGACATTGCTGAGACGATGACGAAGGGAAGGTGTAGACGTTCGAAGGTTTTGATGTAGGCAGCGCGGTGGGCTTCGTAACTTGCAGCCAAGCCGGCGTCATCGATGTCGAAACTGTATGAGTCCTTCATGACGAATTCGCGGCCGCGCAAGAGGCCGGCTCGGGGACGAGCTTCGTCGCGGAACTTGGTCTGGATTTGGTAGATGCTCAGCGGCAGATCTTTGTAGCTGCTGTAGAGATCTTTGACGAGAAGCGTAAACATCTCTTCGTGGGTTGGGCCGAGTAGGTAGTCAACGCCGCGGCGGTCTTGAAGACGGAACAAGTTGGGTCCGTATTCGGTCCAACGATTGGTGGCCTCGTAGGGCTCGCGGGGAAGCAGGGCCGGAAAGTGGACTTCTTGGAAACCGGCGGCATCCATTTCTTCGCGCACGATGCGTTCGGCATTGCGATAAACGTTCCAGCCGAGGGGGAGCCAGGTGTAGCCACCAGGAGCGGCGCGACGGATATAGCCAGCCCGAACCATGAGTTGGTGGCTCGGAACCTCGGCATCGGAGGGATTTTCGCGCAATGTGCGGACGAACAGGCTGGATAAACGCAACATTCCTTCAGGCTACTTGTGACGGTGAGTCAACTGAGGGAGACCACTTGTGTCGGTTAGCGCTCAGATTCTTGTATGATGCAGGGGTCTGAAGAGAATTTCCATTCCGGTGGGTCTGAAAGGCGAGGGCTTCAGCCCTCGTCTTTTTTAGTCACTGGGGTCATTTTCAATTCAGATTCAGGGCAGAACATAGAAATTTTGACAAAACGGAGGTGAATTGATGTCTGAAAACCAAGTCTCACGACGAATCGAAGCATTAATCACCCCAGTGTTGGCCGATCTTGGTCTTGAAATGTACGACCTCGAATACAACGGTGGCATCGTGAAGATCACCGTCGATACGCCCCCCGGTTCGCCAGGTGGCATCGATGTCGATCAATTGTCGCAATGCACGCGCCTCATTTCGCGCGAACTCGACCACGACGATCCCGTGCCTGGTCACTACACCCTTGAAGTCTCGAGCCCTGGTCTTGAGCGAAATCTCCGTCTGCCACGCCATTTTCAGCGCGAAACGGGTAAGTCAGCGGCGATTCGGCTACAAAACGTCATCAATGGCGAACGTCGCTTGAGCGGCGTCATCGAATCCGCCGGCGCCGACACTTTCCTACTGCGTTTGGCCAATGGCGAAGAACGCATCATCCCGTACGACCAGATTGATCGCGCCAAGACGATTTTCGTCTGGGCGGCCCAACCTAAACCCGGCAAGGGCACCAAAGCCGGAGCCAAGGGCACCAAGAAATCGGCGTCGACTGGTACATCAAAGTCCAGTGGCACGAGCAGTTCGGCCGCTTCCACGGCAGACTCTGAGCAAGAAATTGATGATTTTCTTGATCGTAACGACGATCTCGAAGATCTCGATACTGAACTAGATCTAGATATAGACAACGAAACCGATAACGAAACCGACAACCACGTCTACAACGACAACGACCAGGAGTCATCCCAGTCATGAGCAATCTCGACATGAAAGAAGCCATCAAAATGTTGGCGGCCGAAAAGAACATTTCAGAAGAGACCCTTCTGCAAGTACTCGTAGAAGCCTTGGCGACCGCGTACAAGCGTCGTCCCGGCTCGGCTGAAGAAGTTGAAGTCGGCCTCAATACCGACACTCTCGAAATCAGCTTCACGGCGTTCGACATCGATGAAGACGGCAACTGGGTGAACCAGCGTGACGACACTCCCGACAAGAACGAACTGGGTCGCATCGCGGCACAGACGTTCCGTCAGGTGATGGGTCAGCGCATTCGCGAAGCCGAGCGCGACAAGAAGTTCGAAGAATATGCCAACCGCGAAGGCGACATTGTCACCGGCATCATTCAGCAGAACGATCATCGTTATGCCTTGCTTGATCTTGGCAAAGTTGAAGCTCTCATGCCACAAAGCGAGCAGGTTCCTTTCGAACGCGCCACACCCGGCACGCGCATGAAGGCGTACATCGTTGAAGTGCGTCGCAGCGACAAGGGTCCACAGATTGTTGTGAGCCGCACGCACCCCGGTCTCGTCAAGCGTCTTTTCGAACTTGAAGTTCCCGAAATTGCTGACGGTGTTGTTGAAATTAAGGCTTGCGCTCGCGAACCAGGTCACCGCACCAAGATCGCCGTGTTCTCGAACGACAGCAATGTCGATCCAGTCGGCGCTTGTGTTGGCGCCCGTGGTGGACGCGTGCGCATGGTCGTGAACGAACTCAATCAAGAGAAGATTGACATCATTCCTTTCAGCGACGATTTGGCTGATTTCATTGCCAAAGCGTTGTCACCAGCCAAGGTCACCGAAGTTCGCCTCAGCGAAGACCGCAGCCAGGCTGATGTCATCGTTCCCGATTTCCAACTCAGCTTGGCGATCGGCAAAGAAGGACAGAACGCTCGTCTTGCTGCTCGACTTGCTGGTGTCCGTATCGACATCAAGAGCGAGACCCAGCACAACAACGAACTCAACGGAATTTTTGAAGATGCTGAATATGCCGATGGCGAATGGGTCTTGAATGCCGAAACTGGTGCTCAAGAATTCCACGCTGCTGACGGTTCAGTGATGAGCGTTGAAGAGTGGGAAAAGGTCACCAGCGGAATTACTGCAGTAGCAGTTGAGGACGAGGCATAGATCTCACATGACAACGTTGACTCATCCGGTGCGCACATGCGTGGGATGCCGTTCTCGCAAAGAACAGCAATTGCTCACACGCTTTGTGCCCAACGAATTGGGTCAACCAGTGATTTCTCGAACAGCGAGTGGACGAGGCGCATGGATGTGTGCCGAGTCAACGAGTTGCTTTGAGGCAGCAATGAAAGTACGTGCATTTGATCGAGCCTGGAAAACTCAATCGAGTGAGAAGAAAACAATTAATGGTCGTCACCTCACACGAGTCGCACAACCATGACAATCTAAAATGTCGCCGGAAACACCGGCGAAAAAGCATCAAAGGACTGAACGCCGCGTGGCAACAGCAAAGATCAAAGTCAGTGAATTAGCGAAGTCCCTCGGTATGACCAATGCCGAGATGCTCGAACTTTGTAAGGCCAATAGCGTGCCTGCAAAGACTCCTCAGTCAACTTTGGTTGATGCATATGTTCCGATCTTGAAACGTAAGGCCCTTGCAGCTGGTCTCGTTCGTGAGGTTGCTCCGGTCGAAGAAGAAAAGCCCGCCAAGAAGGCGCCGGCAAAGAAAGCAGCGGACAAGGCTGCCGAGCCTGCCGATGAGGCTCCCGTTGTTGAAGCACCGGCTGTTGTCGCTGAAGCTCCTGCCGCACCAGTTGCTCCTGTAGCGCCGGCTGTTGTCGCTGAGGCTCCTGCCGCGCCGGTTGCTCCTGTAGCGCCGGCTGTTGTCGCTGAGGCTCCTGCCGCGCCGGTTGCTCCTGAAGCACCGGCTGCTCCCTCTGGTTCGGTTGTCTCAAGCCGCACTGCTCCGCGCGAACCAGCGCGTGATGTCACCCGTGAAGCGCCTCGCCCGGCTGCACCACGACCTGACGCACCTCGTACCGATACGCCGCGTCCGCCTGCTGGTGGAGCGCCTGGCGCAGCAGCCCCTGGTCGCCCCGCTGGCCCGCCGCCTGGTCGTCCGGTGAGTTCGACCGGTCGTCCGGTTCCGCCGCCGCCCGGTCGCCCGATGAGTGCAACTGGTCGTCCGGTTCCGCCGCCGCCTGGTGGTCCTCGATCCGCACCTGCTCCCGGCGCTCGCCCGAGTGGCACTGGTTATGGTGGCCCGCGTACAGGTGCACCTCGACCTGGTGGCGCCTTTGGTGGCGCTCGCCCCGCTGGTGGGCCTCGTCCTGCTGGTGCGTTTGGTACACAGCGACCTGGTGGTCCTGGTGGCGGCCCTGGTGGTCCTGGTGGGCCTGGCGGTGGACCCGGTGGTCCTGGCGCTGGTCGTCCCGGTGGCGGAGGTCGTCCCGGTGGCGGTGCTCGTCCAAGTGGTGGCCGTCGTGCTCCTCGTAGTGGTGGCCGTCGCCGCCGTCGTGGCGAGGACGATCTACAGCCGTCAATGATTTCGTACAGCGATGATGCGGCTCCAGTCCCCGAGGGCACCGTCGTCATCGAACGCGGAGTGTCATCACAAGAATTTGCACCCCGTCTCAACCGCACCGCGGCCGACGTTGTGCGCTTCTTGTTGAAGAACGGCGAAATGGTCACCGCAACGATGACCTTGTCCGATGAACAAATGGAATTGTTTGCACTCGAAATTGGTGCCGAGATTCTTTTGGTTGAACCCGGTCAGCAAGAAGAAATGGAATTGCAGGCCCTCTTCGACGACAGCGACGATGACGACGAGGCCGCGCAAGAACTGCGTCCGCCAGTGATCACGGTGATGGGTCACGTTGACCACGGTAAGACGACGTTGCTCGACAAGATTCGTAACGCCAATGTTGTTTCTGGTGAAGCTGGTGGAATCACCCAGCACATCGGTGCATATCAAGTGGTGCAAGATGGCAAGAAAGTTACCTTCATTGACACACCTGGTCACGCCGCGTTCACGCAGATGCGTGCTCGTGGTGCTCAAGTCACCGACATTGTTGTGTTGATGGTTGCTGCTGACGACGGTGTGATGCCCCAGACGATTGAAGCAATTAGCCATGCCCGCGCCGCTGGTGTGCCAATGGTGGTTGCGATCAACAAGGTTGATAAAGAAAATGCCGACGTGCAACGCGTGCTTGCTCAACTCGCCGAACAACAACTCGTTCCTGAGTCATGGGGTGGAGACACCATCTGTGTTGAAATGTCAGCGCAACAGAACTTGGGTGTCGATGACCTGATTGAACAGCTCACCATCGTTGCTGAAATTGAAGAACTCACCGCGAACCCAACAGGTCGGGCCAAGGGAGTTGTTCTTGAAGCCAATCTCGACACTGGTCGTGGACCAGTCGCGACCATTTTGGTTGACAAGGGAACATTGAAGGTTGGTGACCCGATTGTTGCTGGTGGTGCGTGGGGTCGTGTGCGCGCCATGATCGACGACAAGGGCAAGCAAATCAAAGAAGCCGGTCCTTCAACACCAGTGCAGGTTCTTGGTCTGTCAACCGTTCCGCAGGCTGGCGACGAATTCCGCGTTGCACCAGACGAGAAAACTGCGCGCACCGTTGGTGAAGCTCGTGAACAGCGTCTGCGTGCCAAGGCACAGCGTGGCGACGCACGAGTTCAACGTGGTGTGAAGCTTGAAGACGTCTTCACGCAAATTCAGGCTGGTGAAGTGGCAACACTGAACCTCATCTTGAAGGCCGACGTACAAGGTTCGCTTGAAGCAGTGACCGAAAGTTTGCGTCGCCTCGAACGCGATGAAGTCAAGTTGGCTTTCGTGCACCGTGCAGTAGGTGGAGTCACCGAAAACGACATCACCTTGGCTGCGGCAACCAATGCGACCATTCTTGGTTTCAACGTTCGCCCCGACCGTAAAGCTCGTGACCTTGCTGAAGCCGAACATGTCGAGATCCGTTCATACGAAATCATCTACAAGCTGCTTGAAGATATCGAAAGCGCGATGGTCGGCATGTTGGCTCCCGAATACGAAGAAGTCGTCACCGGCGAAGCCGAAGTGCGCGAAGTCTTCCGTGTGCCAAAGCTCGGCGGTATTGCGGGTTGTTACGTCCGTACCGGACAGATCACTCGTGGCACCAAGGTGCGCTTCATTCGCGAAGGCGTCATCATTTGGAAGGGCGCGATCACTTCATTGCGTCGCTTCAAAGACGACGTTCGTGAAGTTCGCGAAGGTTTCGAATGCGGTATTGGTTTG
>SXGQ01342829.1_pt1 | contig 22543 bp, 22 predicted proteins | sample 3178371 | NCBI WGS metagenome assembly SXGQ01 (sample SAMN11356859, study PRJNA531348) | freshwater metagenome | isolation source: freshwater sample F1-20 | place: China: Fuxian Lake, Yuxi | collected 2017-12-25 | reverse complement strand
TCTGGTAAAAAACAAGCAAAAAAAAAGCACCGATTTCTCGGTGCTTGTTTTTTTATGCCTATCACTCAGTCACAAAAGTAACCAAAGGAATCAAAGGTTATCAGGCTTTGATATCTAAACAATATCTCAAAGCTTAGCTGCTGTCAAATATTTTTCATAAAAAATATTTATGTTTTTATAAAAAATATTTTTAAGGTAAGCTAAAGCAAAGAAATAATCCCAGGAGAAGGAAATGCTAGCACTCGATATTATGTCAAGAGTCCTGCAGCAGGATATGAGAAAAAGGACATCAGGTCTACCACAGAGGCAGCAGACAGAGGCTGAGGCTGCCATGGGGAGCTTTTCTATAGAAATGGGTAAGCCTGCTAATGGCTATTTACCTATCAAAATTGAAGGAGCCCTACCCTCAGCTACCTCTAGTGCTCTCAAGCAGCTTTCGAGCATTGGCTTGGGCTACACACTAGGCAACGCTATATACGCTAAGGGTGGTGCTGCCGAGCTTGGTAAAAAAAGCACGATCCTAGAAACAGGTATTATCTCCTCTACAGCCTCTATCAGCTCTCTGCTTCTAGAGTATTACCTGTTTTCTAAATACTTTGGTATTCAGCTACCACAGGCAACTATAGAATTTCCTGTCAAAATGCCTAATGAGTCGGAGGAGGCCTATAGGAGAAGAGGTAGATCCTGGGTCGAGCTTCAAAAAAAGTCAGGGGGCTTAGGAGGGAGTCTCAAGGAGCTAGCAGAGGGTCTTTCCGGCACAGTGAAGGCCGAGGCTTTAATATGGACAGCTACCGCACTTGCATCCGGCTACCATGGCTATAAAAGACATGGGGGCAGCATAGGCATGATGCTGGGCTGGGCATTGCTTGGGAATACAGGCGTAGCTCTTGCTCAGGGCTATGCTAAGCCGTTAGTCAACCCCAGCTTAACAGCTAGAGCTCGATAGGATAAGCTGCTGCTATGAACAAAACAGATATCCTACTTGTCTTTGAGAGCCTACGGAGGGAGATTGAGCAGGTCTTGAGCTGTCATTTTTATGTAAGCTGTATTATTGATTACAAAAATAAATATCCAAGGGCTAGAGATTATGCCATGACCGATGGCTTCATTGTTTATCTGTCCCCTAAGATATTGAAGGCAGAGCTACCTAGGGTACACGGATTATTGCGACATGAGCTAGGACATGCTGTCCTTATGCAGGCTGGACTTCATGAGCATACCGAAAGACAGGTAGATCAGCTTGCAGAGGCTTTGTTCGGAGATATTATTTATTATGATGAGGATGATATTCAAACAATTATACCTGGTATCACACCAAGGCCTAAGCATTTACCAAATTAAAGCAGGGATTAGGCGTTCTTTAAAATAATATCCGCAGCCTGAATCAATACAGATATTACCTTCGCATAGGTAATTTGTGCCTGCTGTGAGGCATATATAGGCTTAGACCAATCAAAGCCACCCTCTGAGCTATTGAGCATGAGCTTTACGGTAGCAGCGAGCTGATCATAGCCCTTACTGAAATTCACCATGGAAATATGTGGCTGACCATTGCTTGCTGCAATCGTATTCTCAAGCTCCTCTAAAAGGTCATCTAGAATATTGAACTCTAAGCCCTTCATAGGTAAGGAGCCTAAAAGAAGCATTCTTCCTATGCCTCTTGGAGGAGCCTTTTCTAAGGAAGCACTGCTAGAGGCTTGAGTGCTTCCTGTGATAGCATTCACAGCTTCATTTACAGCCTCATGCACAGGGGCGGCTACAGCTACAGGCTCCTTTACAGGCTCCTTTACAGGCTCTGCTTGATCAAATAGGGAGCCTTGGAGCTCCTCTGTCTCGACTACCCTTTCTGTCCTGTTGGTAAGGGCAGGGGCACCGACTGCCTCAAAATCTCGATAGGTGCGGAAGGGCTTGCCTAAAATCTTCTCAAAAAGCCCGAATACCTCCTTCTGTGCGATAGGTCCATAGTTTTTTACACAATGCAGACTACCCCAAAAGGTTGGATTTGGCTGAGCAATGAAAAGCTCTCTAAAGGTAGTATTACCACTGCTGAGCAGTGCCTTTCTTGTTTTTGTTGCAAGCTCTGCAAAGCCCATGAGGTCTGCATCGAGCCATGACCAGGCTGCCGCCTCGACAGCCTGATTCGACTGTACCTCAGGCTCGCAGGCATCCTCCTCTACCACGGATTGAATAAGCTCCTGGCTGATTTCAGCTAGATCGGAGGAGCCCTCAGAGGCTAGGGTGCTTGTGACTATCGCAATATCCTCAGGGGAGGCATCACTAGAAATAACGGCCGTAGCTCTGTGCTCATCACCACCTGTGCTTAGAACAGGTGTAGAATCATATTCAGGGGCATTGATAGAAAGGGAAATGTCATCCCAATCGGAATCAAGCACTGCGGAATCTGTCGAGGTTAGCACATGGATTGCAGGCTCAGAGCTGGCAGCAGCCTCAAAGAGACTCCCAACGGTAGCTGCTGGCTCTTCCCCTTCATCTATCTCATCAAGAATAGAGGGTGCCTGCTGTGGTGCTGTACTAGCACTCATGATAGGTGCTTGAGGAGCTGCTTGAGTCATGTTTGCAAACAATGATTTTCTTTGCTCTGGTGTTGTAGGCTTCAAGTCTGTAGGTGCTTCGTTAGCTGGTTTTTGTGTGGACTTGAGAGTGGATAGCTTTTGTAGTAGGCTAAAGTCTGCCATGGTGTCTCCTTGTTGGTTTCCCCAGCATTTGTCCTTGAAGGGGCAACCGCCCCACTTTTCACAAGCGGACAAAATTTGAGGAACTGTGTCTTCATTTGTTGTAGTGTAGTTTTTCGATAGCTGTCTAAATCCGTCAGCCACTGTCTTAAAGGCTTCTTCAACCTGAGCTCTTTCAAGCTCAACTGTTACCTTTTTGGCAAAGCCGCCGCCCCTCTTGATGTAGAGGTAGGATGCTTCTATCATATCTGCTGTGCTTGTGTCAAGAAGATATTTACTGTATGTGATAATTTGATTTGTAGCTGCAAGCCTTTCGGGTGTGAGCAGATACATATCGGACTTTACAATCTTGTGATCCAAGAGGATTATTCTACCGTCTACAGGCGTAGTCGTACAATAATCCATATAGCCAATTACATTAACTGGGACCTCAGAAATGCCAAGCTCAAAATATTTTTCAACCTCACCAGATTTCGGAGCTGGTAAAAGATGCTTTGCATTGCTACAGGTTCTTCCATGATAATTGTCCGGAAAATCCGAGATTTCCCCCTTCAAATATTGCTCCAAAAATTCGTGACATTTTTTACCGTAGTCCTGAGATGAGGTCGCTGGAGCCTCATACCCAAGAACATATTGGTAATAATGCTGTCTTGGACAATCCTGAAATTTGTTTAGCTGTGAAATGCTAAGGTGTGTTAATTCCTTCAAGTAGTACCTCGTTGGCTTGTTTTTCGTTTGCGTGTATTTAGTATTTAAATAGAATCAAAGTATAGTAAAATTGTATATAACAGTCAAGTAAAATTGATTACATTATTTTTTTTATCTTTTCAGGTGCATCAGCTAATTTTTCTTCTTTTTAGCTGCTGCTTGTAGAGTCTTGGCGGTCATCTCAGTCTTTTTTTCATAGATTACTGCCTTCTGATTTTCGTCAAAGGCTGTTGAGCCATCCCATGAGCCTACGCTCGCATCCACTGACTTGGATATCTCTTCGATAGATGGGGTAGCCTGCTTTTTTGCTTTTAGCTTAGAGGGGGCTTCTGCCACAGCATTGCTTACTCTACTGTCTGATAGTCTGCCGTTTACAGATAGCTCTAGCTCCATGACTCGATAGGACTCGTTCGCCTGCTCTGCAAGTCTTTGTAGCTCGAGCCTACGAGCATCTAGCTGTAATCTATCCGCCTCTAGCTCTAGCTTGAGCTTGGCAATTTCAAAATCGTTCTCGACCCTTAGCTGCTCAATGTTCATCTGGAGCTCTGTGCTCGTCTTGCGAATGTCGCTTTGGTCTTGAATAGCGTCCTTACCTAGTTTGAGGGCCTCTGTAAGCAGAGTGCCTACAGTGGCTAAAGCCTGTGTATTTGTGTCGAAGTACCCCTTGATTAGGGCTAATAAAACATCATTTTGTGCTTTTAGCATTGCTAGCTCCGTAGTAGAATTTGTGCTGCTTGTGCCGCTTGTGCTGCTTGTGCTGCTTGTGCTGCTTCCCTGCTCGGTAGAGTTGGCTGAGACGCTGCTTAATAGTTCGCTGACGCTTGCGGGGGTTTTAGATGGTCTTCCCATATTTACCTCTTGCTTGTTGGCTGTGAAGGTGGCATTGACCTAATACTATGTAGCTGTATGGTAGGTCAGAGTGCTGTGTAAAACGAATTGACTATATCAAAACACATGATGGTGTCAAATTTTTTTGTGTATTTTTTGAAATGCTACGCAGGGCATTAATCCTCCTGGTGATTTTCCTGTACCCTTAGCTCAGGCTTGGTCAGCCTCCAAATACGGGCAAAGCGTTGAACGGTCTTTTCGTTTTCTGTGACAGAAATACGCTCCCTGATCTCCTGGTAGCCCTTTCTTTCAAGAATCTTTTTAACGCGATTCACCTCATAGGGGTTAACATGTGATGCCTTCATCTCTAAGGCCTCCTCGAAGAGTGTAGAAATCCTGAAGCCATGGCTATCCTTAATTGTAGGATCAGTTCCAAGGTAGGTCTCGATATATTCATCCCATGGGTCTCTCTTCTTGAAGCGTTCATTAGCATTGTCTGATGCAGCCTGCTCATCCTCATCCAGCCACCAGCAATAATCCCCTCCCTGAAGGAATTGATGCACTGCCTGTGCCCAAATTTGATCTCTTTCCTTACGAATGTAGGCAATATCAATCTTCTTGTTCTCAGTAAGGTCAATTGCCCAAAAGCGGCGAGAGCCGCTAGGGTCGTTCAAGAACTGATCACTATTTGTAGTACCTACAAGAATGGAGGGTCTTCTGGCATTGATCTCTGTACGACCATAGGCGGGTCTGAAGCGTTCTCTTCTACGAGAGATGAAGCCCTTAAGTGCCTCAATGCTAGATTTTTTCACAAGACCATCTAGCTCTGCAAATTCAATTAGCCAATAATTGAGCATGTGAGTGCTAGCATCCTTCTCATTGGTTTCAATTCTTTGAAGAGAGTCGGAAAATAGATTAGGATTAGGTAGGATTTCTGCAAAGAAGGTTGATTTCTTGAGACCCTGGTTACCCTTGAATACGAGCACTGTATCTACCTTATCATTCAGGGTTCTATCACTATCATCCTTCATCCATTGCATTGGACGACATACACAGGATACAAACCATTTTCGCATATATACCTTGTAGATGTCATAATTTGGGTCAGTTGCCTGGACACCAATCGCATTGAGAACATCGCCTGAGCGATCTAAACCATCCCATTGAGGTAATGCTGATAAATAATCGAAGATAGGATTGTAAAGATAACGGGCACAGAGCTCCTTAATCTTATCAATAATATCCTCCTTGGGGAATTGGAGTCCGTAGGAGGAGGCAATATCTGTTCTAATTCGAGTATAAAGCTCCTCCTGGATCTCCTTCCTGTTATATTCATTACGATAGCCTAGGATGTTCCTTGTAAAGCGTCTATAATACGCAACATCATTCTCTAGGATGATTTCTAAATTCACGATAGATTTTTGAACAACCTCCTTAGCCTCCTCACCTGAGCCCTTGGTGGTGGTTCTAAGCAGCTCCTTGACCTCATCTGGGGGTAAGCCATTATGTGTAGGTACAGGGAGTCCACGAGAAACACCAAAGCTGGGGACATATACGCCAGCGTCTGTCAGCTGCCTTGCCGCCTCACTAACGCCTAAATCCTTTTGCATTCCTGCTGATAGCTTATTTGCAGCAATAACATTTGGGGCAATAGGTGTTTTGTTGTAGCGAGCCTGGAAGGTTTTTCTGGCTGTTTGCCAGGCCTTACCTGCAGGTGCTGAATTCTTAATTTCCTGTAGGGCGGACTCTAGCTCATTGAAGGGTGAATTATGCTCCAAAATTGTTTTGTAGGTAACACAGCCATATTCATTTACAGAGCTGCAAATATGTGCCCAGTGTGTACGCAGCTCATTTTCATCGAGCTTATTAGCGTACCTTGGGTCCCAGCCTGACATGGTCTTAAATAGCTCAAAGCCATGATCAGGTCTAAGCTTGGTAAGTGCACAAATGTTGGTGCCTAAGGCTCTCCAAACAGGATAGGGAAGAGGGCACTGACGGTCTCTAGCAAAGGTAAATAGGGGATCATTGTATAGTACAGATAGTGCCGTATCATAGAAGAAGTTCTCCTCCTCTGTAGTGTCGAAGGTATATTCAAAGGCCTTGGTCTCAAAGAGGGATTCCTTTTTAGCAGTTTCTGTAGCATATTTAAGCAGCTCAAGCTCGGCAAAGCCATTTGGTAGATGAACCTCTGTACCTCTCAAATCCTTACCGTTTTCCTTAACACAATTAGGATGCCTAAATAACCCAAAGGGACTTGCAGTTGAGCCTACATCAAAATGACCCTTTGGTAGGTTGCTCTTATCTAAAGAAGCAACAAAGCTTCTATAGGCACTGGAGTAATCTGCTGTTGATAGGATTCGGTGCTGAGTATTGGTTTGAGTGGAGATTCTAACAGGGATGATTCTCAAAATACATCTGAAGCCATGCTCGGTAATATAGAAAATAGAATGCTTTAGGACGCTATGCTCTTGAATTGTTTTGAGGATATCTGCTCTTTCCTGCTCCTCCCATTTACGCTTTGAACCGTCAGCCTGCTCTAAATCGAAATCTAAAAACAGGAACTCCTGAGAAATATAAAAGGAGGTATCAAGGCGAGAAAAGGTGTCGGAGCTACAGCGGAAATACATATCCACAATATCTCTGTTTGGGGTATTTCTGCGAAATAAATAGCCTACATAATACATAGGGCCACTGAAATGAGTATTCAAATGCTTGTCTAATTGATTTTCAACAGCTGCAGAATCATATTCAAAAATAAAGCCATCCTTGAAAAGATCCTCAAGACCATGCTTGGGCTTTGAGGATAGAGAAGGGATGTATTCAGAATTAAAGGTGTAGGGTCTCTTAATGTGCTCGAAATTCATATAGACTTTCCTTGGTGAAAATTGTGCGGTGATAGGCATTTGATTTTGTATTATATTTTTATTAAGTTGTCAAACACTCTTTTTCAAAAAAATGTATGTGACAGCAGTAGAGCCTATGAATATCAATAAAAACAGCTGCTAAATTTTTTTTTATTCGTTCTACCCTATTCATCCTCATCATCAAAATCAAAGTCCAGCTCCTGCTCATCCTCTAGGCTTCTTCTATTTTTTCTTGCCCTTCTAAAAAGCTCGTTGTCTTCATCCTCGTAGGCTACATAATCATCTATTTCATCCTCCGATAGACTTGAGTAATTTTCCTCATATTCATCGTCAGCCTCGTAGATATCCTCCTCACTATAATCCTCACTATAATCCTCACTGGCATCCTCACTGTAATCCTCGCTATAATCCTCGCTGTAATCCTCATCCTCATCAGGGTTGTCATAGACCTTATATTTTTTGTGATAATCGAAGTCGTCCTCAAGGCTGTTAGGCATGAAAAAGCTCTGTGCTGTGTCATCCTCTAAGTCCTCGTCAGTATAATCATCCTCCGAAGTGAGGTGATCCACATCAGGCCAATCCTCGTTTTCATCAGAGGCTTCCTCTAAAAACAGATCCTCTCTGGCATCATCCTCTGTGTAGTATTTTTTTCTAGTCATCGCATAGCTCCTTGTTGAATAGCGTGCTTCTTGAATGCCTCTGCTCTTTTATAGTGAAAATATGCAATTTTCTGTGGATATGTCAAGCTTATGCGAGGTATTTTGCTTTTTACTATATTTTGAGCTGCTATTTATACTGACTTGGAGGGACTTGCTATAGATAAATTAAAGCTGTACTCTTTTTGATACCTTAGTAATAGTCATATCGTTGCTTAATGCTATGTCGATTTGCTTTTTAAATTTTCTGTTAGGCTCTCTATGTAAAAAATGAATTTGCTCTGTATATTTAAAGGGGATACTCGCTGCAAGCTGACAGCTTTCTATGATTGTTTGATAAATGAAATCCCAGGATATATCTATGCCTGCTCTTTTTGCGAGACTTAGCTGCACATGTATTGTTGTTTCTGCCATATTCAAAATATCTAATGCGTCATCGCTCATAAAATCTCGTATTAGACCTGATTTTCTTTCTAGTAGCTCTAGCATTTCTTCCTTTGTCTGTCCGAAGCAGCCTTCATATATACCGATGTACACTCGTCTAAAAAAGTCCTCTGACAGCTCCTTGTCCTTGATGAAGCCTTGATTGAATAAAATGCTGCATAATATCTGTGTCAGTGATCTCTGCTTAACCATGCCATCTAAGCGTGCTAGTGTTCTTTCCTTCGTGGGCTTGTGTCCTGTATTTTGCTCTATCGTATCTGAAACGCTCTCTGCTGTTAGCTCAAGTAATGCATGAACCCTTGAGGGGCCACTTAGCTGCTGGAGGTGCCCGTATTTGCTAAATACATCTAGTATTTTCCATTCGAGCTCCTTGTCTAAAAATGCCATGTATTTTATGAAAAGCTCCTTCACCATAAAGGTGCCACCTGTGCGGCCCCTTGTTTGCTGAGTGAATTCGCTCTCTATTGTAGCTGGAAGTCTCTTCATTCTTTTTGAAGTAGGTGCATAAAAAAGCTTCTTTAGCTCGTCCTTTTTTGCTGTAGCATCTAGCCTTGTGCTGTTTTCTATTATGAAGTGCTTTGTGTCAGCCATGCGTAGCCACTTGTCGGGCTCCTGTGAATAGGGTAGATCGAGTGCCTTGAATATCTGAGTGGCATTGAATAGCTGGTTTGTGCTTGATGTATCACTGCTTTTTACTGCTATTTCTATGGTCTTGCTCTTAAAATTTATCTCAAGCTTATCTGGTATTGCTGTAGGTGCTTGCTGCTTTGATGTGCTTGTGCTTGTGCTTGTGCTTGTGCTTGCTAAAAGCCTTGAAAATATCGTATCCATCTGTGTGTCCGAATATGTATAAGTTTTTTTAAGTGTTTAAGTAATGCTGTGTATAAAAAAATAATATCAAATTTCAGAGTCTGTCGCAAGCGAAAATCAATCTGGCATTTCATAAAAGCTTTCCAAAATGCTTCTACGGTGCTTTGCAGACAGCTTTCGTAGTGCCTGAAATTCGATTTGTCGTATCCTCTCTCTGGTAAGCCCGAACACCTTACCTACCTCCTCTAGCGTATGATCGTTTCTTACACCTATACCATAGCGAAGCCTAATAATATCTCTTTCCTTATCGGAAAGAGAATTCAATATTGTGGCAAGCTGCTCCTTAAGCAGTGCTTTTGCCACAGTCCCCTCCGGGCTTACATAGCTATCATCTAATAGGAAATCCCCTAAAATAGAATCATCCTCATCGCCTGTTGGTGTTTCTAGGGATACGGGCGTCTTGTTCACAAATAAAACCCTATTGACAATCTCTGTAGGGATGCTCAAATGCTTTGCGATTTCCTGAGGGGTTGCCACTCTTAGCAGCTGTGCCTCAAGCAGTCTTTTTGCCTTTGAGATTTTATTGGCTGTTTCAATTAAATGAACCGGTAGTCGAATGGTTTTGCCCATGTCCGCAACAGCACGAGTGATGGATTGCCGGATCCACCAGGTTGCATAGGTGCTAAACTTGAAGCCTCTTTGATATTCAAATTTGTCAACAGCCTTCATTAGTCCGATATTTCCCTCCTGTATTAAATCAAGGAAATCTAGGGAGGTGTTTAGATACTTTTTAGCAATCGATATAACAAGCCTCAGATTTCCCTCTACCATTCGGTCCTTTGCCGCTCTAAAGCTTCTCATCGCCTCACTTAGCATGCCACAAAGCTCCTCTACAGCATCAGCATTTGAGCTCCCGTAAAAGGTCTTCTCTAGAGTCTCCCTATATACTAGGAGGGATAGCAGGGTGTTTCTTGTAGTGCTCCAGGTAAGACTTGTGCAAAAAACCCAATCGGGCTTCTGGGTGCTTTCAAGAAGCTCCTCTAGCTCACAGCCCATGCTGAGACACTTATTTTTTATTTCCGCATCAAGCTCTAGTAGCTCCTTTCTTTTAATTAAAATATCAGAGCAGAGTCTTTCGATTGTTATCCAATTTAGCCCGATGTCGAGAACGAGCTGCTTTAGCTGCTCTACAGGTCCCCCCTTCTGCTTTTTTTTCTTGAGCCTGCCTCTTTGAATTGCCTTCATTTCATTTACAATGTTAACAATTCTTGCAAGGTTCATTTCCTTGTCCAATCTTTCGGCTGTGCCATCGTCATTCACATCCCCTAAATGCTGAATGCTCCCATCCAAAAACTCTCTAAGGCTTCTACCCTCCCTTTCTATCTTGCTGGGAATGGATATGAAAAAGCTCATTGCTGCAGGTATTTGAACAAGTAGCTCGTAAATGGTATCCTTTGCTGAATGCATTTTTTTAGAGAAATCCTGCTCCTCCTGGGGTGTAAGCAGAGGCATGCTCCCCATTTCTTGAAGATAAAGCTTCACCGCATCTAGGCTGTCATCTGCTTCAGCATCCTTCACCTTTGGCTGCTTCTTGGCTGGAACGGGTGTTTCATCCTCATGGAGGAATACTACGGCTTCAGTAAGCTCGACTGACAGTGAGCTACGACTTTTTTTACTCATAAGAAAGCCTTGATAATAGGGTTATTTGGTTAAGCTACAAAATTATAAGAAATTCTAGTGCTCACAGCTTGTGCAGGAGCACTCCTCACAAATACAGCCCTTTCCCTCTCCGTCCTGGCAGGGGCATGGGTTTTTTCTACTTTTTTGAACAAGGATATCGTGGTCTAAGCAGGTGCATTCCTCGAGTGGCTCAAAATTATGAGGCTTGAAGGAGCTGTCGAGAGTCTGTCCCTGTGCTACGAATCTATAGCTGTTATTAGGTGTAGCGATCGCAAGTAAAAGAACGATGCATAAAAGAAAGCAAAAAAGAGATAGCTGCTCGTCAGACATAGATGCTCCTATGGGTAGATATGGATAAAAACCGCAAAATAGTATAGCCTTTAATTTGTTTTTTTGCAAATTATTGCATTCAGGCTACATAGGGCTAGCTGTAATCCTTATATTGAAGGGCTGTTATGCTTTCAATGTGTAGGTGTATATGCTATTGTTTTCAAAAAAGCAATAGGAGACTTAAAATGAGAGTTCTAGGTGTTAGCACTACAACACATACGCCCAACCCCGAGCACCCAATACCTGCAACAAGCACAACTGTTCTTGATTATATTCTAAGAGTATGTGAGGAGCTGCCAGGCTTCGAGGTAAAATACATTGACGCAAATAAGCTGCATATTGTAGAAAATTTGTCCTGCTACTCGTCCGGTAAGGAAAATTGTGCAAGCTATGATGCTGGAAAATATAGATGCTGGGCTCACCACCTAAGTCAGCTGGACCCTAAGGCCTATGGTGGCAGGGATGAGATGTCTGTGCTATATGATGCCTTTGAATGGGCGGATGTCGTATTTTTTTCTACATCAGTAAGATGGACAAGCCACTCTGCACTGCTACAAAAAATCATTGAAAGAATGAATACGCTCGAAAACAGAAGCTCTGTGTATGGTGAGCCCAATCCCCTAAGCGGTAAAAAATGTGGTATCATTGTTATTGGGCAGCATTATCAGGCTCAGGAAATTGCCAGCAGGCTTGTAGAGAATTTCTGCCAGCTAGGCTTCACTACCCATACCTTCGGTGTTTTTACCTGGCAAAGAAGCATGGATCGAGGTCTTGAGCAGGTCGGCTCTAATACCCCTCTTGTTTTGCAATATTTAAAAACAGCAGAGGCTAGGGATCAAATCGAAAGAATATTCAGATTTTTAGAGATATATTGATTAAGCCTCCTCTGTCTCGTCAGAGTCCTCTAATTGGGCTGCCTTATTTACCCTGGTGGACTTCTTTGAGGGAGAGGTCTTTGTGCTTACTGAGGGCTTACCTAGCTGCTTAAGCTGCTTTTCCAGCTCTGCAAGTCTTTCCTCTACTTCATCGGATAGTCCAAGATCTAAGCCGTTTTCAAGACTCTCCTCAAGTATAGCAATTCTTTTTTCAAGCTCTATAAGCCTTTTGGTTCTATCCTCTGGGGTATTTAGCTTAATCATTTTAGTTTCAAGCCCTGACAGCTTTGCCTCTGCCTGAGAAATACGAGAGGTTAGCTGCTGGCGATCGGAATCACACGCATCTGTATGCTCCTCGATTTTTTCATCCTGCTCCTTGTTTTTTTCCTCACTCCTTTCTATGGAGAAGGATTTACCTCTGAGGAATTTCATGTAAACAACAGCCACAACCAGCAGAAGGGCAACAAGGGCATTGCCACCTGTCAGCTCCATGAATTGCTTGAAAAGATGCAGCTCCTCTGGGACTGCATTTTTCTGAAGCTCTGTGCCTGTAGGCTGGGCTGGTGTGGGTATTGTAAGAGGCTGAGCAGGCTGTGAGGCATGGACCTGAGCTTGGGGCTGACTATGAGGCTGTGCCTGCTGAACGAGGGTCTGCAGTAGGAGCTGGAGCTGCTCTGGACTCATTTGTGGTGAGCTGGGCTGGGCTGTGGTGCTTGTGCTGCCTACAGTGTCCTGAGGAGCAAGGAGGGGTGCTGTCATGGTATCATCCTTTGAGGGTTCTTCAGTTTTTTCCTCAGGGGCATCCTCCTGAGGCTGTGCCTTGTGCTCCAGTTTTCTAGGATGCTCGGAGCCTTGAGCCTTCTGCTTTTTTTCTTTTTTTTGCTTGGGCTCTACAGTGCTTGCCTGCCTTGGAGCTTCAAGCTCCTCCATTTTTTGGGGGAAGCTAATGCCCTCCTCAAGCTCGCACTCATTTTTTCTGTAGGTTTTTCCCTGAAATTTAAGTGAACCATTCTCTAAAAAGACAACCGAGCCGTTGTCTATGTCTTCCTGTGTGATGTAGCACATGTCGGCCTCCAATAGCTCATTGTTTTTTAAGGATATTTTATTAAAGCTAATACGAAACCGCAAGGATATATGCTTAAGCAAATGCTATTTTTAATGAGCATAAAATAAAAAAGCCCCTTGAGGTAAGGGGCATTAGATTAAATGCAGCAGAGCCTTTTCAAGCTCTGCCAGCATCCACACAACTCAACAAATTGAAGGACATCTGCTAAGGAGTAAACAGCTGTCTATTTCACTAATAAGCCCAACCACAAGCTACATAGTGCATTTCAACAGGCCTTCAACTAGGAATACACATAATATAACAGCCTTGAGTGAGCTCTGTCAAATTTTTTGAAGGCTTTTGTTAGCGTATGCTTGTCTATCTCGCATTTTTACCCTTTAATATATGCAATAAACCCTAAGGCTATACACGAAAGCGTGTGTAAGGAGTGAATATGTGGAGGGCTTTCCTTTTGCTGCTATTAACCCTGATATCAGGCCTAGGGTGGGCTCAGGATATTCAAATGCTTAACCCTATTGCAGGCGACAGGGGCTATGTTGTGACTGAGAGCAGCGATATACTAAAGCCTAATGTAACGATATTTAAGCTATATTCCAGCTACGCTAGAAATACGGTAATGCTTCGTAGCCTGAATACAGGTATGCAAAATGGACTTATAGAGAATCTTACTAGCTTTGATTTACTGGCTACCAGAAGCTTTTTAGGTCTTGTGGATTTTTCTATCGCAATACCCTATGGCTTTTCCTCCGGCACTAAGGGCTTGGGGAGTGGGCTGAATGAGCTTATTGTTCAGCAAAACGATGGCTCTGGGCTTAACAATATTCGTATATCCCAAAAAATAAGAATATTGGATAGGGGCTCGTCCAAGGGCTTTGGGCTTGCTGCTACTATTTTACAATCCATTCCTGTGCAAAACGAGCAGGGGCTTAGTCTATCTAGTCTAGGCTTTGTTAACCCTAAGCTCGTTCTTAGCTGGAGGCTAGGTGGCTTCGATGCTTCAGTGAATATAGGCTTTAGGTATCGCTTTGATGGAATCACGCCTAAGGCTATCACTGAAGGGTCTAGGGCTACAGATGGCTGCCCTATTGTTAATATAGCAGCAGATAGCTGCTCCAATCCCTTGAAAAGGGGGCACGCAATATACTATTCAATGGGTATTGGCTACAGGCTAAGAGATAGCGTGCAGCTTTTGGCTGACATATATGGTAGATATTTTTATGAGCAGAGGGCTGATAACCCCTTGGAGCTACTGCTTGCTGCTCGACTAGAGCCTAGCTCCGAATACTTTGCTACTATTGGCGTGGGTAGAGGGCTGCTCGATTCTGTGGGGGCTAGTGAGCTGCGACTTGTTGCAGGCATTGGTGTAAGGCAGGAGCCCCTAAGAGATTCGGATGAGGATGGAATAGAGGATGCTAGGGATATGTGCAGATATGTGAGGGAGGATTTAGATGGCTTTGAGGATTTGGATGGCTGCCCAGAGCTAGACAACGATAGGGATGGGCTCGAGGATTCGAGCGATGCCTGCATATCAAGAGCTGAGGATTTAGATGGCTTTGAGGATTCGGATGGCTGCCCAGAGCTAGACAATGATAGAGATGGTCTCGAGGATTTAAGGGACTTTTGCCCTCTTGCCCCTGAGGATTTCGATGGCGTGGAGGACGCTGATGGATGTCCTGATGAGGAGGTGCTTGTAGAGCCACCCAGCAAGCATAAAAAGGGCAAGCTCATTAGCTCAGGTAAGGCCTTCTTCTTTGATAAAGCAACACATCAGCTTTTAGAGCAAAGCACCGCTGCCATTTCTGCAATCATCAAGGCACTTAAGACAGACCCCAAAATACTTAAAATATCAATTGAGGTACACATAGATGACTCACATGGAGGAGCAGAGGCCCTGCTTATTACAGAAAAAAGAGCAAGGGCTATTTATGATGCGTTGTGTGAAAGAGGTATTGCTGCTGATAGAATTGTGTATAAGGGCTTTGGGGCAGAGCAGCCGATTTCCGCAGGTGCATCAGAGGATAGTAGAGCGATGAACAGGCGTGTTAATATTAGAATTGTGGAATACGGGGATTAGCTTTTCCAGAGCTCCTTAATGGATATGCCTCCATTGAAGGAATAGTTTGTAAGACAAATATTCATAGAGCTAGAGGTGCTTGTCAGCTGTGCTAGCTTGAAGCGAGCGGGCTTTGCCTTGAGCCACTCGTTTAGAGGAGCTGTCTCTGCATCGTTTTCAGTAATTGTAGCAGTAAGCAAAAAATAAAAGCCATTCAGCTCTAGCTTGTCTAAATATTGCAAAAGCTCAAAGCGTTCTGCAGGTGTTTCAAGCGTTGTAATATCCGCATAGAAGAAGTAGCTATGGCTTTTAAGCTCGAAAATGCTTATCGGACTTCGCTTATCCTCACAGGTAAAGCTATGTAGTGCGAGCTCTGGTATTTTAGATAGCTCGAGAAAGCATTGATTGCTGTATTCCTCCTGAGGCTCAGCAAGCAAATAAAAATACTCATAGGCCTCGGTAAGCTCTTGAGTGGGTGGGGTGCTTGGATATTCAGAAAGAGCCTGACGCACTTTTTGCTCTAGATATGGGCGATCCTGTAGTCTTCTTGGGTTGTGTATTAGCCTTTGAGCACTCTCAAACATACGGTAGGCAAAAAGAAGAAAATCCAGCTGCAGCTTTGGTGAAGCACCCTCTGAAAGCAGCTTGCCCTCCTTACTGATATATCTTGCCTGAATTAGCCTGAGTAGATAGGTTATCGCAAGCTCAATGTACAAATCCTCAATTGGCTTCCTCTGTGTAAGCGTATGTCTCTTGTGCAGATTTCCTAGAGGTGCCTCTAGCTCAAGAAGCCCTGCCTCAAGAGCGGGTAGCTGTGTTAGTCTTTCCTCTAATATGCGACCCAGCTCCACAAGCCTAGCCTGATTTAGCTGCTTAAGCTCCCTAGCTCTATCTGCTGAGCTCTCCCCTGTAAGCATTGCTCTATTGGACAGCCCTAGGGCTCTGCAAAGTAAAATAAGAAGATCAAAGAGCAGCTCTGGGTGGAGCCTTGTGAAAAGCTTTAAAAGGCCATAATTAAAGGGCCTGGGCTCGAATACTAGAGCAGTATCGTTGATGAATTTTGTTCTCCTTTTCTCCTCTACGCTACCCTTAAGCTCAAGCCTTGTAAGATTCATTGTCTGCTGGAGTGAGCCTCCTGTTAAATCTACAAAGTTCTTGACCTCCTTCTCCCTGAGAGCTGCAGAAAGCAGAGGGATGTCCCCAATCGTGCCTGCAGTAAAGGGTAGGGGGCTTTCAAAAACAATTCCAGCCTCATGGGCTGCTAGTGCCTGAGATAGCTGCTTATAGGTCCTGTGCTCCGAGCCTGTTAAGGGACTGACGGTATCCTGAGCGACTCCTAGCTCACAAATACCCTTGAAGCTTAGCATGCTCATATAGCCCTCAAAGCAGCCTGGCAGAATTTGCAAATACTCAGGACTATTCGCAATCGCCTCAAAAAGAGCAAGAGCTTCTCTAGCTGTAAGAGTGCTGCTTAAAAAGGAATTAGCAAGACCTAGAATAAGAGCTCTTTCCTGTGTGGTGTCCTCATAGTACATGGAGCTGATGCTCTCGTTGCTTTGTGTAGTCATTTGTGTATCCGTTGAAAAAAATATGTAGTCGATTAAGTAATGACGAATTAGATATATATCATGCTATTGATGTGTGTCAAATAAATTTTTAAACCTTAATCTCCATCCCATCTTGCAGGGCCGTTATCTCGAATATCATAATGCACGAAGTTGCTCTTGATGTACAGACCAACGCCGCCATTGATGATTTTTTTGAGCTTGATTAGCTCTAGAATTTTTTCATGAATTTCCTTGGCGGTCATCCCCTTAATTTGGATATCTGCAGCCTCTGCAGTAAGATGCTTGCTCTTGGGGGCTGATGGATTGACCTGCATTTGGCGTTCCAGGCTTCGATATCCACTGATAATTGTCATGGGTTTGCCGATGTGATTACGCATCATCTGCAGCTGCTGTAGAAGCTTAGCCGCATTTCCCATGTATTCCTGGGGAATTCTATCATAGTATTCAAGCTCTGAAAATTTGAAGTTGGTTACACCCTCGGGTGCTCCAGGGGTTTTTTGCTCTGGTGTTAGAAGCTTTGCTGACATACTGTCTCCTGTTTTTTTTGGTTTTTTGGAGGTATCAGTCTATATGCTCTTAAAAAAGGAGCTGCTTCGCAAGGATAAAAAGCTAGCTACTTTATGTATTGCTATGTGGGTGGTATTGCTTTTGTACTAGCTGGTGCATATCTGTGAAAAATATTGCTAGCTTAGAGTATTCCCTGTCATAGATAGCTAGGCTGTCGAAAAGCTCAATGACATTATCTATCATTTGGAGGGCATCCTCCTTTTTCTGCTGGCTAAAGGGTATTAGGGGAGTGCTTGGATCCTCCTCTAGTGTAAGCATTTCTAGCTGAGGTAGCTCAATGCTGTCAAAGTCATGTGCTTGATATATGAAGCCATTGAGATATATGAGAATATTGCTTCGAACATGCTCCTTGAGCTCAAGATGATGTAGAGGAGGCATTAGATTACGAAGGAGCTCTCTGGCGGCAAGAATTGTAAGCATTAGGTCAGGCTGTCTTGGGCTATCATCAGCTCCTTGAGCTGTGTCAAGCTGTGGGGCCTCCTGTGTACCACCTACAAAGCTGCATAGCTCGTCAAGCAGCTGCTCTGGGCTGCTATAGGTTATTTCCTTTGAGGTGCTGGTGCCGCCTGAAATGTAATACGCATCTACATATTCCAGACCACTGGGGTATTGCTTGTGGAATAGCGATAATATTAGCTTCGGCTCGCTTGAGGTAGGGGAGGTGAGGGGTATTTGACAGCTAACTGCCTTGGAGGTGATGCTAGAATAGCCAAAAATAAGCCTGTGCTCCGGTGTGGATGGACTTATTTTGGTGTGTGCCGCTAGAGCTAAGCTCTTGAAATCAAGTGCTGTCTGCCTTGGGGGATGCTTTGTCATGTATTATTTTCCTGTATTAATATCCTGTGAATTTTCGGGTCTAAGTATGCAGGCAAGTCCTGCTAATGTAGAGGCTACCGATGTAACCGAGCCTAAAATAACCTGTAGTCTTTTGTCTGAGCGGCAGTCCTCAAGGTGTGCCTTGGTAATACCTAAATCTACTCTGCAATTATTTGATAGGACTTCAGTAGAGCTTTGATGCTCCTCAGATAGCTTCAATATTGCCTTACTTTCCGATAATGCCCCCTCTAGCCTTGCTATTTCCTTCTTCAAAAAGGCAATTTCCACATCCTTGGCACTAAGTGTATCTGTAAGGATTGTGGGCTGTGTAAGGGTGGTGACTGGCGTGGTGGCCACCAGCTCCTGAGCGAGTAGGGGTAATACAAGTGAAAAGGGTAAAAGAGATATGTAAAGCTGCATTCGGTATACCTATAAATTGAGTAGCTCTAGGAATATATAAAAGTGCCCCTGATGCTGCAAGTGCTTGTGCATCGAAGGCTATTTTTTATGAATAAATACAGTTCATTAGGTAATGCAGGCCATCCTCTACGCTTTCAAATATCTCTCCAAGATAAAAGCCTGCTACTCTAGAGAGGAGCTCATACTGCTCGCTTTTTGGGCTACATATAACAATTTGCTCAGTATCTAGTGCGTTATTCGCCCAGAGACCTAGCTCAAGTGCTGTATCGACTGATGCCTTGCCCTCACCAAAATAATGAAGGATAATATCGGAGCTTTCCTGTGCATGTAGTCTCCATTTGATTTCCTTCTGTGTGGGCTGAGTATCGGTTGGCACGAATACTGTGATGTGTATGCTTGTGGAGTCTGAAAAATCCTCATCTAGTCTATCAAGAATGGGTCGCCACCATTCTGTCTCATCCGTTGGTGCCTGGTGTCCCGAAAAATAAATGCTGTAGCCCTCCTGACCTCTGCCCTCTGCATCAAGTGCTATTTGGTCTACGGTGCTGGGTGTAATGATTTTTAACATTTGTGAATGCCTTTCAATTTTAGCCTTGTCGCCTTTGTCCTTGAAAATTGCACATATATAATAGGTTGTCAAATTGTTTTTTAATGGGGTGCGATAGAAGAAAAATAAAAGCAATTCGGGTTGCGTGCAGAATTCCTTTTTGGTACAAAGGATCGTCCTAAATTTATAGGATGAAGAATAACGACAGCCACTAAGGATATAGATTTCACATGAAGCTAGACACCTTCGATCAAACCTTACAGGAAGAAATTAGAAGCCGTCAGGGTGCCTTTTTTACACCCACACTATGGGTAAAGGAGGCTCATAAGCAAATTGAGCAGGAGCTAGGCAATGCTTGGAGGGGGGACTGTGTTGTTTGGGACTGCTGTGCGGGCACAGGAAATCTCTTTAGAGAGTACGATTTTAAGCAGCTGTATGTATCCACGCTAACAGCAGACGAGGTAGGGCTGCTACATAGGCAGGGCTATGAAAAAGCCTTTCAATATGATTTTCTAAATCCAAGCGGGGATAGTCTTTTGGGGGCTGCTACAAATAGAATCCCTAACGAAATCGAAGCAGAGCTAAGGGCACATGCCATGGATGGAAGGAGGCTCGTGTTTTTCATAAATCCGCCCTATGCTGCTGCAGCAACATTAGCTGATGACAGGGAAAGCAAGGCCGGTGTGTCGGACACTGTAGTCAAGGAAAAAATGAAGGCTTTAGGGGCTTGTCGTAGCAATCTATATTTCCAATTTATCTTCGAGTGTGTAAGGCAGGCTAAGGATCTAGGCTTTACTCAGGTGTCTCTTTGCTTCTTTAGCCCAATCAAATTTATGATTCAGGAAACTGCTAAGAAATTTCGTAAATGGTTTTATGAGCAATTTGAGTTCAAGAGTGGCTTTTTCTTTAATGCGAGTGCATTTCAAGGAGTTTCCTCAGAGTGGGGGGTCGGCTTTACGATTTGGCAGGAGGGTAGAACTACTGCTGAGCCTACTCTCAGTATTCGTGAGCTAGACGGTAGTCATGTGGGGATCAAGCATATCTACAATTGCGACAACCACAAGGCCGCAAGTGAATGGGTGAGAGAGCCTATTAAGGATATGGAGACCTATGAATATCCTATCATGACAAGCGGTCTCAGAATTAAGGAGAGACAAAGGACTGGCCCTATCAAAAGAGCTCCAGAGAGGGTAATTGAGTATGTGGATCATCCCCTAGTGTTTTTTACACAGAAATGGCTGGATGAGGATGGGAATTATCGGCATGTCGCAGCAGAGACTAAGGTGGGGTATGAGCAGTGGGTCGATGATTGTCATATTTATTCAATATTTGAGACAAAGAACAACTGCACTAGCATGAGAGATGTGTCTTGGGGTGGTGAGCTTTGGCAGATCAAAAATCATTTCTTTTGGCTAGAACGCTTTGGGCTTAAGAGGCTGCTCAAGGATAACTGTCCCTTGATATTTGCTGATTTTGAAAAATATTATGAGGAATCCTATATGGCCACTCAAATTCCAGAGCTTACCTTGGGTAAGGAGGCAATAGCTGTACTAGAGGCAGGTACAGCTCTGTGGCTAAAATCACTAGAAAAAAGAGAGGTATATGCCAAAGCAAATCCCCAGCTTGAGCTTACCTGCTGGGATTGTGGATGGTACCAGCTTAAGGGCTTTTGGGAAAAGGAATATAATGTGGACTTTAAGGGGCTAAAGGAGCTGCATAAGGCATTAGGGGATAAGCTAAGACCGGGTGTCTATGAATATGGCTTTTTAAAGGAGTGAGCACATGACATTCCATCCCTATTGCTTCCTTCTATCTGAGGGTAATGAGGTCTTTCATTCGGCTCGAGGTGTAGCCTTGTTATCTAGTACCTCCTACGGAGGACATAAAAATGATATTAAAGGCTTGGGCACATATATGTACGATGCCAATATGAGGCGAGCAATCGCATTGCTCTGTGCGAGGTCTTTAATTCAACAGGGCTGGGTAGTCGATCAGGATAGATATATAGGAGAGCCTAAATGAAGTTTACTTGGATAAGCAGTAATAATGCCTATATAGGAGGGGGAGTAAAGTGATCTATTGATTTGAAAATTGTAATAACAATGTAGGTAAAAATCTACAAGATGTTTACTTGTTAAGTAGTCAATCTTCTGTTAATCATGGTTTAAAAGTATATAATCAAAATTTCCGTAGGGCAGTTGCTTTATACACTATGAGAAAAATAATAGATTCTAATTTTAAAAGTAGAGAAGATGTTTATTTAGCATCTATTTTTTTAGATTTGTAAATAGGTGTGCCAATTTCTCTCATTTTTAAAGTACCATCAAAAAAGTCATTCACTCTTTGTTTAGTCGATTCAGAATAATTTCCATCCCGATCTATGCTCATGGCTTTACGATTATTTTTAATAGATGCAATGAGTGTTGAACCTACACCTCCAAATGGATCTAACACCCAATCATCTTCATTAGTAAATGCTAGAACACACCTCTCTGCTATCTCTATTGGATATTGACAAGGATGGGATAGCTTTTCAGGGTGGTTATGCTTTACATTAGGAACATCAAAGATACCCTTTTCAAATTCCTCCACCATAAATTGCCAAAAATCTGAGGGGTTTTTACCTAATGGGTTTCCACTAAGCTGTCCCTTTTTAGCACCCTTAAAATGTCTTTTCTCAGGGTATTTAGAAGGCACTCTTATAGCGTCCAGATTGAATGTGTATTCTTGATTTTTAGTAAACCATAGAATAACCTCATATCTACCTGAAAGCCTTTTCTTACAATGTAATCCATGATCAAAATGCCATACAATACGATTTCTAAGCTGTAGTCCAAGTTTTTTACAAATAGGGTAAAAATAAAAGTCTAAGGGGAATACTTCACCATTATCTACAAAATTACCGACTTGTAAAACCAAGCTACCATTAGGGTGCATAATACGAATTAATTCAACAAGTATAGATTCTTGCCAAGAGAGATAAGCTTCTAGGGATGTCTGAGTTTCATAAGATTTACCGATATTGTAAGGAGGTGATGTCAAGATTAGCTTGACTGTGTCATTAGGTAATTTTTTGGTTTCTATCAAGGTGTCATTTGTAGATATGACAATTTTATCATTATTGTTAAATTGATTAGCTATGTTATCCATAAATAGTATCCTTTTTAAATAAGCCCTATACTATCACAATTCATCTTAACAAGACATTCTCTTTTTGATAAAATACAAAAAAAGAAAGGTAAGATAAAATGATCTGTTGGTTTGAAAACCTAAACAACACTGTGCAAGCGATTCAATTTCAGGTTTATTTTATGTCTTCTAAATCATCTCAGGCACATGGGTATTATTTGGAAGAGGAAAATTTTAGAAAAAATATAGCTATCTATATCGCTAGGGGAAGAGATGTGATAGAAGCCTCTTGGATAAACCAATCAGATGTGTATTTAGCACCTAAGAAAGGATGAAGATAAAATGCTTTGTTGGTTTGAAAGCAGTAGTAATGAGGTGGGTAGAAATGAGCATAGTGTGTTTATTTTATCTAGCATATCCTCAAGTAAATCAGGCTTTGGAATAGAGCCAAATAATTTCAGAAGGTTTGTGGCTTTATCTACAGCAAAG
>SXGQ01491009.1_pt1 | contig 22546 bp, 22 predicted proteins | sample 3178371 | NCBI WGS metagenome assembly SXGQ01 (sample SAMN11356859, study PRJNA531348) | freshwater metagenome | isolation source: freshwater sample F1-20 | place: China: Fuxian Lake, Yuxi | collected 2017-12-25 | reverse complement strand
TATTTGATTTGAAATATGGATTTTTTACAGAAAAATCAATAAAACCAATAATATCAGAAAAATTTGCGATGATATATGGTTCTAAAAAAGTATATGAAGAATATAAAAGAATAGGAATTGATTTGTTTTTAGATGAATTTGAATTAAATGGTATTGAAGACAAAAACGAATTAGAGCAAATTGATATGATAGTTAAGAGTTTAAATAGATTTACTAATAATATGAATAATATACAAGATTTATATATAAAAAAATATGATATAATAAAAAATAATAAACAAAAATTGTTTGATTATTATTGTATATTGATGAATAAAATTAACGTTTTATTTTTAAATAAAAATAAATTATTATGATTTTAATAAATGGGTGTTCATTTACTGAACCATCTGATAATAACGATAGTTGGGTTAAAGGGTTTTATGATAAAGGGTTTATAAAACATAGAATGGAAATTCCAGATAATGGAGTTATTCATAAAAAAAATACAATAAAAAATGTGGCCGTTGGTGGTTCTTCTAATTTAGTAATACGAAGAAAAACGTTTTGGTATTTACATGATAGACCATATAATATTATTCCAGATTATGCAATAATTCAATGGTCAACTGTGGATAGATGGGATTATCCTGTTTTTGTAGATGAAGAAAGAGCTAAAACATTTCCAAGATTGGATAATAATCCACAATGGGTTAATAAAATAAATTATATGAATAATGGTACAAGTACAATTGGATATTCAAAATATTTTTACGAAAATTATTATTCATACTATGGTGCGGTTATTGAAACATTAGAAAACATATATCATACTCAAAAATATTTAGAAGAAAAAAATATACCATATAAAATGATTACAATAGGAAATCTTTTTGATATGGATGTAAGTATACAAAAACTATATGATTTACAAACAGAAAAGACAGGACAATCTGGTAATTATGCGAATTTAAAAACAAATAAAAGTATTTTTGAAAAATTAGAAGTATATGAACAATCTTGGTTTGAATTGGATAACATTCAAATACTATTAAACAAAATAGATTTTAGTAAATTTATATTTACAGATGATGTAAATATAAATGGTTTTGGTGGCGGAATTATAGAGTGGTTTTTAAATAAAAACGAAATGCTTAGCGGTGGACACTGGCATCCATCAGAAGAACAGCATTTAAGATTTTTTAACGAATTTCTTTGGCCAAAAATAGAATCCGATATTGAAGATTATAGAAAAAAAATTAAATTGATATAATGAAATTGCTTAATGATATACTAATTCAACAATATCTTTCTAACAATCATAAATTTGATGAGAATGGTAATATGATTTTAGAACCCGTTAAATACCGATGGACACATGGTGCAACCGATTTACATCTGGGTGATGGTTTAATGATATATTCTCTCATCCAATTCAATAGAGCAAAAATATGCGTATGTATTGGAACAGGAGGAGGGTTTATACCACGTCTTATGACGCAAGCTCGTAAAGACCTTTGGGAACAAAAAATATTTGAAGGAAACAATTCTACTGAGTGGGGTGATATTGGTACTACAATTATTGTAGATGCTTCTAATGGTGTTGGTGGATTTACCGATTGGACCGATGAAAATTCTTTTTTAAGACAACATTTTTCTCCGCAAGTTATTTTAGATACATCGGAAAGAGCGTTTTATGATTACTTTATAAGACAGGATATTAAAATAGATTATTTACATATAGATGGTGACCATTCATATGAGGGAGTAAAAAAAGATTTTGAATTATATTCAAAAATAATTTCAGAAAATGGAATTATTACAATACACGATACTGACCAAAAATATCATAATACATTTTTAGTTCCTGATAATCAAAAAGAAAATTTTGATACTTTTGATGGCCCGGCAAAATTTATTAAAGAATTAGAAAAAAATACTGACTGGAATTTGGTAAACTTAAAAAACTTTCGTATGTTTAATACTTTAAGACCAACAACAACTGGATTGACAATACTAACAAGAAAATAAAAATGAATAAAATAAGATTAGTTACAGTTACAGGTTCAAGAACAGATACATTAGAGTATATGATTAATCATTACTATGAACTTGTTGATGAGATACATATTGTCATTTATGATACCAAAGACGGACAATATAATAGAGTAAAAGAAATAACAGATAAGTATAAACAAAATGGTTGGGTTAATTCTAAAACAGCATATAAGGATAAAATATTTTTATACAAACATTCAGATACACAAGAATATAATTGGGAGACAGTTACGGAATTATATAATGAGATAAAATCAAAACATCCTGATGATTGGTGGATAGTATCAGATGATGATGAATTTCATGTGTATTCAAAGCCTATTAAAGATATTATAACCGATTGTGAAGAAAATGGTTGGAAAATAGTGAGAGGTGGATTTATAGATAGAATAGGATATGATGGTATTTTTACAAAAATAAAGCCTTTTTCGGATAAAGAAAATTTATTTAGTCAATTTCCATATGCCGGTTTTTTTAGATATCCAATGAGTAAAGCGTGTCCTAATAAAGTTTGTATTGTAAAAGGAGATGTAGAAATAACAGGAGGACAACATTATGCTAAATTTGATGAACATACTACATGGAGATGGCAAGGTTGGAATCACCCACTAATAGCACCGATAAATGAATATAGTGTTCAAGTTCATCATTTTAAATGGGATAGCACTGTTGGAGATAGATTAAAAAAGATAGCAGATATTGATGAATATTATGCCTCTTCAAAAGAATATTTAAGAATGTATCAGGCACTAAGATTAAATAATTTTCAATTAAATATAAACGACCCTAAATTTGATTTTGAATATTGTCCTGTTGCAAACTTTAATAGTTACAAAAGTTGGAAAAAAATATTAAATAAAATAATATCTATATAAAAGGTTATATGCAAGATAAAAAGTTATGTATTATAGTTCCTTATACAGAGGATAGAAAAGAACAAATGTACACCTTTTTAGGTCACATGGAATATTTTCTAAAAGATAAAGTCGATTACGAAATTCATATAATTGAACAAGAAGATGCCGATGTTTACTTTAACTACGGAAAGTTGTGTAATATTGGTGTTGATATAACTGCTGATACGGCAGATTATTTTGTTTTTCATGATGTAGATATTTTACCAAAACAAGAAATTTGCGATTACAGTTATAATCACTATCCAACTCATTTGGCTGGAAACATTAAACCATATTCTAATTGGATTGGAGGTGCATTTAAAATTAGAAAAGAAGATTTTATTAAAGTAAATGGATTTAGTAATGATTATTGGGGTGGAGTTTTTCACTGGGAAGATTTTCTTTTTCGTTTAAATAAACATAATGTATTACCTGTTAAAAAGTTTTTAACAAAAGACATTTATAAAATACACAGATTAACCGACGTAAAAGAAGTTACAAAGTATAGTAAAAAAAAGGTATACCCATTTATATCGGACCAAAATAATTGTGCATTTATTAAAAGTAATAAAAAAATAGATTATCTTTTTGAAGATTCTTTTACAATTTCAATGAATGTTTGGATAAATGATAATCAATCAACAAACGGATGTATTATAGGAAAACAAGGATATGATATGGGTATTTTTATTATGAAAAATGAAGCGATATCTGTACAAATATGGGGTGATGATAATAATCTACATAATATATGGTTTGAACATAAATCTTATTGTAATCAATGGGTTAATTTGGTCGTAAAAGTTGATATGGATTATAAAAAAATAACTCTATATGTAGATGGTAATCCTGTTGCATGGACATCATCTCCTGACATGCTAATGGATTTTAGAAATAAAGACCTTTGGATTGGTAGTATGGCATTCAAAGATTGCTTTGAAGGAAAAATATCTAACTTACTTTGTTTTGATTACGCACTAACAGATTCTGAAATAGAAAAAATATACATAGATGGATATAAAACGGATGATGTAATTAATACAAATTTTGAAGCAATAATCGATGTATCATTTAGTAAAAAATTTGGAGATTTCTATGTTGATGAATCTAAATCAAAAGCACACCCAAGATTAATTTGCACAGGCCTTCATAATCCAATTTATTCAGAAGATTTGGTATTATCATTTGAAACCAATATGCCAGAACAAATAGTTGGAATATATGAAATTTTGGAAAATTCAAAAAAATTCGATAAATTGAATTCTTACAATTGGGAAGAAAAAGATGGAAACTTTATAGAAAATGAAAAAATATTTTTTTACGAAATCTGTACAAAAATTCTAAATACGGATAATTTTGGACTAAATACTTTATCATACGATTTATATAGTTCTGAAAATATAAAAAATAACGTTTTTTTACATAAAATTAAAATTTAAATACAATGGCAAAATTAAAACTACAAGAAGTGGAAACTCCAGAACAATCGCAAACTTTAGAATCGATTGTATTAGAAACAAGAAAAGTAAAAGCATTAGAAAAAATTGCAAACTCATTAGATGCATTAACAATTTGGTTTGAAGAAATTGATAAAAAAGAGTGGGGAGAAAGATTGGCTTGGTATCTATATGAATTTCATAATATAGCAAAAGCAAAAATGGGAGATACACAAACCGAAGAAGTGGTTGAAGAAGTACCACAACCTGCACCGCCAAGAAAAGTAAGACCTAAAAAAGATATAGAAACAGTCTAATAAATGAAATTAGGAGTAATAGTTCCATATAGAAACAGAGAAACGCATTTAAAAAAATTTACATCCGAAACTGAAAAATATTTAAAATCTAAAAAAATAGATTTTGAAATTATTATTATAGAACAAGCGGATGATAAACCATTTAATAGAGGTAAACTATTGAATGTTGGATATATAAAAGCAAAATCGTTAGGATGTGATTATATAGTTTTTCACGACATAGATATGCTTCCAGTAAAAGTTGATTATTCTTATTCAGAAGTACCACTACATCTTGCAACTCATTTTGAATTGGAATACGAAAAAGCAAAAAATTTAGAGTTTGATGATTATTTTGGTGGAGTTACTATGATGTCAAATAAAAACTTTGAAAACATAAATGGATATTCTAATTTATATTGGGGTTGGGGATTTGAAGATGATGACCTTCTTTTTAGATGTACTCAAAAAAATATTCCTTTAGATAAAAAAGTAATTGGTAAAAAAGAAGTAAAAAAAATATATGGATTATATTTTAATGGTAAAGATTCATATATAAAAATTCCTAAAAAAGATTTATTAAATTTTGATAAAGATTTTACAATACTATTGAGTGTAAAGCCAGATGATATAGTATCAAATCCTGCCAAAGAGTATGATGAATATACGATATTTTCTCTGCCTGGATATGATACCAATATATCCTACAATTCTTTTAGAAGATATAAATGTGATGTTTGGGATGAAGATAAAAACGCAATTTCAATAAATTCAGAAATATTAACAAATCATTTTACACAATTGTGTTTAGTTTGGAATTCAGCTGAATCAAAAATTTCTTTTTATAAAGATGGTAAATTAATTGATGAAAATTTTTTAGGTAAAAAAGTATTAGATTATTCTAATGAAAAATATTTTTATTTAGGAGTTGGTTCACCGGATAGAATTGTGAACAAAAATCATTTTTATGGTATTATATCTGATTTTGCAATTTATGATGTTTGTTTAAAAGAAAAAGAAATAGAAGTTTTATCAGACAATGTTTTAGAAAACTCTTTATTAGAAAATTTTAGAGCTTATAAATCTTCTAACAATTTAAAATTGTACTATGATTTTAAATTTTACAAAAAAGGAATTTTATTAGATTTGTCCGGCAACGAAAATGGTGGTGAGATATATAATTCTCATTTTATGAAATCAAATCAACCATTGGGTAAAGAAATTTTTGTACCATATAGAAGAGAAAGTATATTTAAACTTTTATCACATAAACCAAACTCATGGGATGGTAAAGGTTGGGTACATAAAGAAACCCGTATAAATCAATTAAGATTTTTAAATGATATAAAACAAGGATTATACAACACCGATATGGATGGTTTAAACAATTGTATATATCAAATTATGGGTGAAGCATCCGTTAAAAATCTACATCACCTTTCAGTTTTATTATAATGAAATTAGGAGTTTGCGTACCATATAGAAATAGGGAAGAACATATGAATGTGTTTGTACCACATGTATCAAAATTTTTAGAACAAAGAGGTATTGAACATACTATATATCTAGCACATCAAAATGATGAAAAACTTTTTAATAGAGGTTTGATGAAAAACATTGCCGCTAAACATGCGTTTGATGATGGTTGTGATTATATAGTTTGGCATGATATTGATATGGTTCCTGAAGATGATAGTTGCGATTATTCTTATAATTCAGATTCACCAAAACATTTAGCAGTTCGTATCTCACAATCAGATTATGGATTAAAATATTATGAATATTTTGGTGGTGCGGTTTTATTTACAAAAGAGCAAGTATATAAAACAAATGGTTACTCAAATGATTATTGGGATTGGGGTATGGAAGATGATGACTTATTTTGGAGATGCGTACAAGAAGGATTGGTTGACAAAAAAAATTTAGAATACAATAAAACTAAAAAAGTTGGTATATTTGATGGAAAATCATCTTATATAAAAATACCAAATCAACCCGATGATAAAATGAGACTGGCATTAAGTAAGTGCCACACAATATCCGTATTAGTAAAGGCCGACCAACAAATTGAAAAAGTACCTATTTGGTTAATAGGTGATAATAATAGAAAATTTGTAGAATATCCAATTTTTAGAAAACCAGGATTTGATTGGGGATTATCTTTTAATAATAGTAGAGCATATACTGCAATGGTGTGGAACTCACATAGAGAACACATATATCAATGGTTAAAACGATATGAAGGTGAATGGAGTTGGGTAACTATGGTCGTTGATTCTAAAAAAAAGAAGATGCACCTTTATATAAATGGTAGAGAATCAAATGCAAGAAATGGAATGGGAACCGAATCACCAATACGTTATGAATTTGATTTAAAAAGATATGGTAGTGAACCATTTTATATCGGACATACATCATCAGTAGCAGGTTTTGAACCAAATGCATTTTTTAAAGGTGAAATAGCAGATATTAAATTTTGGAATAGAACATTAGACCCTGCAGAAATAGAATTACTTAATAAACAATATTCTACAAATGGATTATTACTCCATTATAACTTTGATGATATTGAAAATGGGTATTTAATAGACCAATCTGAATTAAATGATGGATATATACATAATGTATTATTTGAAGATAGAGAAATAACAATACCTGATGTTGTTTTACCACACAGACGAGATGGTAAGTTTTTTTGTTTACCACATGAAACGGAAGGATTAATTAATGTAGGTGGAATTGATAAGTGGGCAAAAGGTGAAACTACTGCCAGAAATGAAAGAAGATATATCCTTCAAATGCAGCAAGGAAAAATAGATTATAAAAAAGATGGTATTAATAATATGAAATATACATATATTAATACGAAAACAATATTTGGTAAACACAAAATGATAAACGTTCATTGTTAATTATGGCAGAGCAAAAAACATATTTAGAAAATCCTATTTATTTACGAGTAAAGGATGAATTAAACAACGTAGGAACAGGAATGTGTCTTGCAAAATGGACACAAGTTACATTACAACTGCAAAATGGCCATAATCATTCATGTCACCATCCACGTACTCACAAAATTTCAGAACAAGAGATTGCAAGAAACCCATCAGCACTTCATAATACGAGATATAAAAAACTTCGTAGAAAAGAAATGCTGCAAGGAGCAAGACCTGTAGAATGTGATTATTGTTGGGGTGTAGAAGATAACTCTGACCGTTTTTCCGATAGAGTGTTTAAATCAGGAGAAAGTTGGTCTTATCCTTTTATGAAAGAGATAACCGAATCGGATTGGAGAGATGATTACAACCCAAAATATGTAGAGGTAGCGTTTTCAAATGCATGTAACTTTAAATGTTCGTATTGTGGGCCTGCATATAGTTCTAAATGGGTAGAAGAAATTGAACAATATGGTGCATACCCTACTTTGGATAATTTTAATTCACCGGATTGGTTGAAGTTGGAAGATAAATTTCCTATTCCTGCAAGAGAACATAACCCATATGTTGAAGCTTTTTGGAAGTGGTGGCCCGATTTATATAGAGATTTACATACATTTAGAATTACAGGTGGAGAGCCACTTATGTCAAAAGATACTTGGAAAGTATTAGATTACATAATTGAACAAGAAAATCCAAATACAGAACTTAAATTAGCATTTAATTCAAATCTTGGAGTACCAACTGAATTAGTAAAAAAGTTTATTGAAAAAATAAAAAGAATAGAAGATGAAGGCAGAGCAAAAGAAGTTGTAATATTTACATCGGTCGATACGTGGGGAGAACAGGCAGAATACATTCGTACTGGTTTAGAATTTAACAGATTTTGGGACCATGTTAATATGATTCTTACAGAATGTCCTAGAGTAATCATTACGTTTATGTCTACATATAATGCATTGAGTGTATTTAACTATGAAAGGTTAATACATAATGTTTATGGATTAAAAGACCAATATGCATCAACCGACAGATATTGGAACTCTGCCGTATTTTTAGATTCATCATATTTAAGGTATCCATTACATCAAACAGTACAAGTTCTTCCGTATGATTATTCTAAATATATTTTAGACCAATCAAAACTAATTACTTACTATGCTGCACCATCATTTAGTCCAGAACACATTGGATATAGTGATGTAGAAGTTCAAAAAGTAAAAAGAATATATGATTGGATGAATGCACCACAAGATTCAACTCAACAAATGAAAAATCGATATAATTTTTATCAATATTTTTCAAATCACGATATTCGTAGAGGAACTAATTTTGTAAAAACATTTCCTGAATTAGAAGAGTTTTATAATTTTTGTAAATCAATTAAAATATGAGTTTAAAAGTAAATAAAGATAATATATTTTTTATATTACCTGAAAGTAGATACGCCGTATCAGATAGAATTGATAGGTTTATGGAAGAGGATTTTACAGTACATTTGACTGCAAAATTATTTCCTGAAAAATTAACAAATAAACAAGCTTATTTGTTAGCTAGAAACGGAATGCATTCTGGCATTTCAGCATTTAAAGATGATTTTGGAAATGTAAATATTGTATTTACTTATTGGTTTAAAGATAAAAATAGAGAGCAAAAAGTTAAACAAATATTTTATGGTTTAAAAGATGATGAACTAAATGAATTCAATGAATATAATATGATTTGTGATAATTTTATTGATAGAAAAATAGATTGTTATTTTAATAGTAAATTAGTAGGAACAATTTATTTTGAAAACGATGATAAACAATCATATGAAGGAGCATTTTATTGGTTCGGGTGTGGTAGTATGATTGGACCAGAAGAACATAGAGGATATGGCGAATTTGAATATAAATTATGTTTTGTACTAAATAAAAAATTATCATTATTAGAATTACAAGATGTTATAGATAACTATTTTGATAACTATAGTCACGTCGTATTCAATGATTTAAGAAAATTAAATTATGATTTTCCATTAAAAAAACATTTTGCTTTCTTATGTGATTTCAATCATTATAATAGGTATAAAGTATGGGATATATCTTTTAGCGGAAATTATCCTCAATTTTATATAGAACATAATATTTATTTTTAATATGAAAATTTTAGTTACAGGTGGTGCAGGTTATTTAGGTTCGGTTATGGTTGAAAGATTATTGAACGTAGGATACGAAGTTATAGTATTAGATAAATTATTATTTAATCAAACATCTCTTTTACATTATACCTCTTGGCCTAAATTTAAATTTATATATGGTGATGTTCGTAATGAATCACTATTAGAAAAACTTTGTAATGAAGTTGATGTAATTATACCATTAGCTGCAATCGTAGGATTTCCTGCGTGTGCGGCAGACCCTCAATTAGCAAAAGAAGTAAACTTTAAACAAATAGTAAACATAGTTAAATTTACGGTAGGAAAAAATAAAAAAATATTATATCCAAATACAAATAGTGGATATGGTATAGCAGAAGGACAGTTAGAGTGTACAGAAGAATCACCACTAACACCAATATCAATATACGGACAAACCAAATGTGATGCTGAAAATTTTTTAAGAACATCAACTAATGCTATTATATTTCGATTAGCAACAGTTTTTGGTGTTTCCCCTCGTATGAGAACCGATTTATTAGTAAACGATTTTGTTTATAAAGCAATTACTGATAAATACATTGTAGTATTTGAAAAATCTTTTAAAAGAAATTTTATTCACGTTGAAGATGTGGCATCTGCATTTCTTTTTATGCTAAATCATTATGAAAAATATAGAGGAGAAATTTTTAATTTAGGATTAAGTGATGCAAATCTTTCAAAGCAAGAGTTATTAGAGAAGATTCAGGAGCATGTAAAAGATTTTGCAGTAGTATATGATGATTACTATGAAGACCCGGACAAACGTAACTATATCGTTTCTAATGATAAAATAGAAGCAACTGGTTGGTTACCTCAATGGAATTTAGATAGAGGTATTGAACAATTAATTCAAGGTTATCAAATGATTGTTCCAAAAATGGGGGCAGAGTTCAGAAATGGGTTTCCATTAGGATACGCAAATCAAACATAATATGAGTAATAAATGGAATGAGTTTGTAATAACTCCATCAAAAAAATTTGGTTATGAAGTACCAATATATACCCCATCAATTTATAGAGAATATAGAGGGGAAATATTTACAACTTTTCATTCAGCTGAACACCCCGTAATGACAAAAGTGGGTGAAGGAAATGAAATACATGGTAGATTCTCAAAATCATATAAGGGTGTATTAAGAGGATTACATTGGGATAACAAAACATGGAAATTAGTACAAGCAGCAGTGGGTGATATCTACCTAATTGTTTTGGATATGAGAAAAAATAGTCCTACCTTTGGAGAGTGGGAATCTTTTATGATAACCGAAAAAGATAGAAATCAAGTATTAGTTCCACCTGGCTTTGCAAATGGACACTACGCATTAACTGATTGTATGTTTCATTATAACTTATTCTACAAAGATGGTTATGTGGATGCAGATGAGCAGGGGGTAGTAAAATGGAATGACCCGGAATATCAAATTGAATGGCCAACCGATAAACCAATATTACAAAAAAGAGACAAATGATAAAAAATTTAGAACAATATCCAATAGTTAGAGAGGACATTGGATGGACGCCAGAAAAACTAATCCGATTTGAAAATAGAATAGTTCAACATTGGGAAGGTGGCAAAATAAGAGGACCCATACACTTATCAAATGGAAACGAAAAACAATTAATTGAGATATTCAAAAGAGTTTCAGAAAACGATTGGGTATTTAGTACATGGCGTTCTCACTATCATTGGTTATTAAAGGGTATTTCAGCCGATTATGCGGAAGCACTAATATTGGATGGTAAATCTATAACCCTATGTGATATAGATGATAAATTCTACGCATCAGCAATCGTAGGAGGTACTCTATCAATTGCATTAGGAGTTGCAATGGGTATTAAACAAAAAGGTAGTGATGAAAAAGTATTTGTATTCATAGGTGATATGTCATTTGAAAGTGGTATATTTTATGAAGTTCACAAGTACGCAAGAAACTTTGATTTACCAATTATATTTGTAGTTGAAGATAATGCAGTTTCCACATATACTCCCACCGAAGCGACATGGAATAAGAAAAGAGAAATTCCATCTGATGTAATTCATTATACCTACAAATCAAAATATCCGCATTACGGAAGTGGTAAGTGGGTAGTATTTTAGTATGTTATACAATCCAACAAAAAATAATTTTGATAAATTTATATCTGATTGGGATATGGATACCGAATATGTTTTATTTGGTGCAAGTAAAGAGTGCGTTCAATTTATTAGGAGTATGGATTTATTAATGGTTGATACAAAATTAAAAATTAAATGCATTGTAGACCATAATATAAAAGATACTACAACCGTAGATAATATAAATGAAATTAGTTCCTTTTTCAGACAATCCAAAGATATTAAAACTGATAGAACGGATTTAAAGTTAATTCATATTGATGAATTTGTTCCAACACCAAATGAAAAAGTTATTATAACAACGGATGTTTACAGACAATTTTACAAAGAATATTTAGAAGAGAATAATATTCAAAATACTTGGTATAAAAATATAGCATCAATATGGCCATTCAAATACGAAAATAAAGTTCATATATTTCAAACAGATGTATTAGTTACGGAAAGATGCACATTAGCATGTTCTCATTGTAATATGTTTATGCCTCACTTTGTTTCACCAAACCATAGAGATTTAGAAATAATAAAATCTGATATTGATTTATTTTTTAACAAAGTAGATTATGTAAGTGTATTTCATTTAGTAGGTGGTGAACCATTCTTATATCCATTTATAGAAGATGTTATTCGTTATGTTGTTACAAATTATATAAGTAAAATTGACAAATTAATAATCACAACAAATGGTACAATAAAACCAAAACAAAGTATATTAGACTTATTAAAAAGTAATGATGTTATTTTAAGTATTAGTGATTATACGGATAAATTGGAAAATATAAAATCAAAAGTTTTAAAAGTATTAGAAACTTATAAATCGGAAAATATAAATCATTATGTTAGAACCGAAATTGAATGGTATGATTTTGGTGATTTAAGAATTAAAAAGAATTTAGAAACGGATAAGTTAATTAAACATTTTGATAGTTGTACTGCACCATTTAGAGGATTGAACGATGGTAAGTTTTATTATTGTCATTTAAATACATCAGCAGTACTAACAAAATTATTTCCATTAAACGATAATGATTATGTTAGATTAGAAAATGTATCAAAAGAAGATTTAATTAAATTTGATTTGGGTTATACCGATTTGGGATATATTACATTTTGTGATAATTGTAACGGATGTAATACAGGAATAAAAATACCTGTAAGTTATGAAAAACAAGGAATTAGAGATTTTCCAAATGAACATAAAAGAAAATCATTAATATGACGGTAATTATTGATATAGACGATACACTTTCCTTATCAGGTAAAAGATTTGAATTGGCAAAAAAACCAAACGGAAAAATTAATTGGAATATTGCACATAATACTGAATTTGTAAAAGATGATAAACCAAATCAACCAATGATTGATTTAGCAAAACGATACAAAAGAGATGGGTTTAAAGTTGTTATAATAACGGGCAGACCTGAATCTATAAGAGAAGTTACGGAAAAGTGGTTGAAAAAATATGATATAGAATATGATGCCTTATATATGAGATTAAAAGATGAACATTATATAAAAGCATCTATTTTTAAAAAAGAAATTTACCAATCATATTTGGATAATGTATTTTGTGCATATGATGATGATGAAGAAATAATTCAAATGTGGAATAGTTTGGGAATACCTGCATTTAAAGTTTATCCAATACAATGACAGAAGTAGATAAGCATATAAAAATATTGTTAGATAAAAAGGATTTAAGAAACCCAATATCTTTTGAAGAATTGGGTTATCTTTATTTAGGTCCAATGGTATTTAATTTTTTTGCATGGCTAAAAAATGAAGTTAAAGAATCGGATTTAGTTTTATTCAATTCTAGAGAAGGATATTTTTTTCAACAAATATATGAAATATTCAAAATAAAATATAAATTACCCGATTCTGTTTATTTTAAAACATCCAGAAAATTATCATCAATTGTATCATTTGTTACCAAAGAGGATATTTACAAAACATTTGAATTGCATAGATTTGAAGGTACTTTATCAAACTTGTTGAAAAACAGATTTGGAATTGAACCTAAAAATTTAAAAGATAGATTTATAAATACAAATGATAGTATTCCAAATATTGATGAATTTGTAGATGATATTTTGAAAAATTCAAAATCCGTTAGAGATGAATATTATAATTATATTTCATCCATTATAGGTGATGTAAAAACTCCCATGATGATTGATAGTGGATTTCAGGGAATGACACAATACAATATAGAAAAAACTTATGGATTAAAATTTAAAGGTAGATATTTTTTATATAAAGGTAATCCGAATTTGGAAGATGTTAAAGGATTTTATCATTTTACAAAATCTAATTTACAAAAAAATTTAATTTTCTTTGAATCTATTTTTATAGATAATATTGGTAGTTATGTAGGTTTTAAAAATGGTGAATTTATAAATGAACCATTTGATGAAGAATTACAATTTTTTGTAGAAAAACAATTTATAATATTGGGTATCAAAAACTTTGTAAATGATATGTTAGAATTTAATTTAGAATTAAAACTATTAGATTGGCAATTTGCTGACAGTGTTTTTAATTTAATGTGTAAAAAAGATTATATCAAAAACGAAAAACTATTTGATATTTTTTTGCATGATAATTATTATGTAAGAGATAACATAAAAAAAATAATTAGAAAATAACTTGTTATGGAAATAATACATGGTTCAAAATTTAAACTAATTTATACTGATTGGTACATTGCATATGGTGAAAGAAAACCATTTGGAAATGGAATACATCCAAAAATTAGAGAATTTATTCAATATGTTTATAAAAATAATTTAAATATTGATTTTTATAAAATATTACAATATGAACAAAAAGAAAAAGGAATTAAATTTGACCATTCAGAACTATTTAATTTTTTTACTAAAAATTATCCAAACAATATCGTATCATTAAACCAAATAAAAAATGATGATTTTACTTACATATATCCGTTAGAAATAAAAGATACATTAAAAGCTTTATCAAAAGAAAATAAATTTAAACTAGAAGGAAATGAATATAGTTGGTATTTAAAAAGTATTTTAGAATCCGAATTAATAAATCATTTTAAAACAGGAAAAGTTAAAATACTTATAAATATTATACACGACCCAAATTATGACTATATAAATATGAGAGAATTTGAACTGCAAATGAAATTTATGGGAGTAGATAGTTCAAATATAATATTTTTATCAGGCAGTAAATTTGAAGAATACTATAACATATATCCTGATACTAAAATAAAAATATATAATGGACATTTGTTTTTACAACAAGTTCCAATTATGATGAGAGAATTTCCTAGAATTGGAAATTTGGGATATATGTGTGAAATTGTTGATGAAACTGATTTGGATGAAAATATAATAAGACCTTACAAATTTTTGTGTTGTAACAGAACAATGGGAAAACCACAAAGAGCTGGTATTGCATATCTTTCAATTAAATATAATTTATTACAGGATGGTAAGTTTTCATTTATTCAAAAGTTATCCAAAGAATCGTTAAAAACTGCATTAAAAACTATTATACCCAATCCAAATATTGATTTTTTAGAAAAAATTGAATCAATATTACCATATGAATTAGATACTCATTTTTTAAAAGATGATGAAAAAAGCAATTTTGGAGTAACAAATAATAAAAAAGATTGGTATTCTGAAACATATATAAATTTAGTAACAGAAACATTTTTTGGTACAAATGTATTTCTTTCTGAAAAAATATTTAAACCAATTTCAAATTTGCAACCATTTATAGTTTTGGGTGATTTTGGTACATTAAAAGAATTAAAAAGATTAGGATTTAAAACATTTGATGGTTTTATAGATGAGAGTTATGATAATGAGAAAGACCCTAAAATAAGATTCGAAAAAATTGAAACTGAAATTAAAAAATTAGGAGAAAAATCAATAAAAGAAATACATGATTGGTATTATTCTATAAAAGACATACTTATATTTAATAAAGAACATTTATATAATTATTATAATGGATATGAATGTTTTGAACCAATTTTTGAGCAAATAAAATTAGATTACGAAAAACAAACACAATGGAGTTTACAGGAAAAAAAGTTATTGTAACCGGCGCAAACGGATTAGTCGGATTACCAGCAGTTAAAAAATGTTTAGATGAAGGAGCAGCAAGGGTTTACGCTGTAGACCTTCGTATTAGTGATAACCTAAAATGGTTACAATCCCAATATGGAAGCGATAAATTAGTTTTAGTACAAACCGATTTAACATATCTTTCTCATTGCGAACAATTGTTTGCAAATGATAAAATTGATATTGTATTACATATTGCGGGAGTAAAAGGTTCACCAGCTCGTTCTTCAACACAGCCGGCAGATTATCTATTCCCAATGTTGATGTTCAATACTAATATGATTAAAGCTGCATTTGATGCAAAGGTTGGTTGGTTTGTATATCTTTCATCGGTTGGTGTTTATAAACCGGCAGATGTAATGAACGAAGAAGATACTTGGAATCAAGAAGAAACATGGGCATCAACACCATCTCGTTTAGATTGGCACCCAGGTTGGACAAAGAGAATGTGTGAATTAACATTGGATTCATTAAGAGTTCAGTATGGTTGGACAAACTATACGGTCATTAGACCTTCAAACATTTATGGTATCAATGATAACTTTGCACAAGATGCAACCGTTATTAGTTCTAACATTTGGAAGTGTTTTAATGTTGAAGGTGATGATATGGTTTGTTGGGGTAATGGTTCATCAAAGAGAGATTTTGTATTTGGCGATGATGTTGCACAAGCTACAATTGATGTGGTAAAAAAAGAAGTTAGTGATATTATTAATTTTGGTTGTGGTGAAGCAGTAACAATTAAAGAAACAATTGAAACAATAAATGAATGTTATGCTGAATTAACAGGTAAAACTAAAAATATTGTTTGGGATGAAACCAAAACAAATGGTGACCCTATTAGGTGTTTGGGTGCAAAAAGACAAGAAAAATATGGTATATTACCTCAAACAACTTTGAAAGAGGGTATTTTAAAATCAATGAAGGAATATAAAAATAGGTTATAATGAAAATTGTTTCCGTTGGGTGCTCTTTTACTGCAGGTTCGGGTGTAGATAGAGAAAAAAATTATACATCGGTATTATCAAAATTGTTAAATTTTGAATATGATAATTGGGGTGAATGCGGCCATTCTAATCAATATATTTTTAGAAAAACAATCCAACTTTTAGAAAATTTTAATGAAGATGATATATTAATTATACAATGGACAAATCCAAATAGAGATGAAATAATTACTAACGAAGGGTATTTATTTTACCCACCATATTCGGAGTGGTGCAGTTTACAATTTTTACATGGAAGAAACCCAGAACCTGGTTTGAAAAAATTAGGAATTTTTAATAAAGATGAATTTGAAAAAGATATAATTAAAAAAAAGAAAATATTAGTGGATAATTATTCTACAAATTTTTATAATAATGATTATCAAAAAGAACTTTCATTCTGTTTTCAATATTCTTTATTTGGATTATTAAAAAGCAAAAAAATAAAATTTATAATGTTTTTTGGGTGGGAGTTTGAAACTAAAAAAGAAATACTATCATTAACAGATAATAATTTTTTAAAAGAAAACTTTGCAGAATTTACAAATACTTTAGGAAATAACCATCCGGATGAAGATGGCCATAAAAATTGGGCAGAATTTTTGTATAAAAAAATCAAAGAATTTGGTTATGTATAAAAAACACATAGTAGTTTCAGGTTGTTCATTTACTAATAATTTTAGAGTTAATATTGGGGAAGAGAGATATTGGGAAAGTGATAGTGTTGATGAGTGGACATGGGCACATTGGTTACAAAACGAATTAAAAGAAACGCATATTATTCATAATTATGGTGCAATTACTAATGATAATAAAACAATTGTTCGCTCTATTATTTATAAAGTTACAAACTTATTAAATGAAGGAATAGACCCTAAAGATATTTCGGTAATCGCACAATGGACAACTCTTACAAGAAATTCATTTTTTGTTACACCTGAAAAATATAATAAAGTAAATCCAGCAATTAGATACCAAAAAGATTCTAGAGAAAGTTGGCCACACACAAACGATTATTTAATAAATAGAAAAGATAAAGTGTCACCATATCAACAGGGTTATTTTCATCTAACGGGTGGATTTAATCCTGTAAATAATCCAATTAACATAGACCCTGTAACATTTGAGTGGTTAAATAAAATTATGACTTACACCGAAAGATATTTTGAATGGTTTGAATATATTAATATGTTATTGGATTTTCTTAATAGAAATGGAATTACTAAAATTAAGTTTTTTAATATGAGTAATAATTTTAGTAAAAAATATTTAAATGAGGGGACCTCGCCGCCATATTATCATACTCCAGAAGAAAAATCTATATATGAATGCATTATAGAAAATAAAGATATTTGTGATACGTGGGAGCAAAAAGAATTACATTTTGAAAATTCATATGTAAAATCTTACGCAGATAAAATTGATTTTAAAAAATATTTTTGGTTTTTTGAAGAAAATTCACTACATTTGTTTGGTGGTCTAATTGAATGGTCAATAAGAAATTTTGATTATAATTTAGAAGGTGATTTACCAAAAGTATTATGGAGAGAAATGAATGGGATGGATTTAAACGAACAAAAAAAATATTTAGAAAGAAGTTGGTATGGACACACATCATCCATATTAACTAAAAAATTCGTAAAAGATGTAGTTCTTAATTGGGAAATATTTAAATAAATTATATGAAAAAAACAGACAAGGTTTTAGTTACAGGAGCAAGTGGATTTATAGGTTCACATTTATTAAGATTACTATATGAGAAAGGATATAGGAATTTACGTTCTACGTCATTCAGTAGAGATTTAAGAAACGATTTCGAAGGAACATCGGAAGTAGAACATATCAAAGGAGATTTACAAAATGCAGATTTCTGTCAATTGGTAAGTAAAGATGTTGATGTTGTATTTCATTGTGCAGCAAACACATCAAACGCATTAGATACAAAATTCAATCCATTATTACACGTTACTCCAAATGTGGAAATGAATGTAAACTTAATGGAACAAAGTTGGAAAAACAAAGTTAGAAAGTTTTTATTTATATCATCTAACACAACTTATCCTGATATGGGAAATGAGTTTTGTACAGAAGATATGAATGTACACGCTACACCAATGTTGCCTGTTTACAAAGCAGTAGGTGGTATGAAAAGATATGGTGAAATGTTATGTGATTTCTTTTCTAATCAAATTCACGAACCAATGCAATGTTTGATTGTTAGACCTTCAAACGCATTCGGCCCTAATGATAAATTTGATTTTGAAAAATGTCACGTTACTCCTGCAAACATTCGTAAGGTAGCAGATGGTTTAAATCCAATCCCAGTTTGGGGTGATGGCACGGAAGTAAGAGATTTATTACATGTTGAAGATATGGCAGATGGATTTATATTCGTTGCAGAAAATAATGATACATACAACATCTTTAATGTATGTTATGGTGAAGGGTTTACAGTAAACGAAACACTTGCAACAATTAAAGAATTGGATAACAATACAAATCCAGTTGAATATGTAAATAATAAAGCACCAATGATTCCTGTTAGATTATTATCTTCTAAAAAGATTAATGATTTAGGTTGGAAACCAAAGAGAAATTTAAAAGAAGCTCTTAAAGAAACAATTGAATGGTACAAAGCAAATAAACATTTATATAATCCAAATTCAAAACCATAATGAGTACACCACAAATGTCTCCGTATAAAGATGAACTTACCAAAGCAATGACATTTCTTGCTAAAAAAGAAGATACGATTTTTATAGGACAACAAATAGTATATGCAGGAAATCCAATGAGTACAACCCTAACGGAAGTACCAAAAGAAAAAATGATTGAAACTCCTGTTATGGAAGAAACGCAAATGGGAATGAGTTTGGGTATGGCAATAACCGGAAAAACAGTTATATCATTCTATCCACGTTGGGATTTTTTAGTATCGGCTGCAAATCAACTTATAAATCATACTGATAAGTTTGAACATATGACCGGTAAAAAGGTTAATATGTTAATTAGAGTCGGTGTAGGTAGTAAAGACCCATTAGATCCAGGTATTCAACATAGAAATGATTATACGGATGAATTCGCATCAATTCTTCAATTTGCAAAAGTTCATAAATTAAAAAAAATAGAAGATATTTATAGAATATATACTGAAGCTTATGAGCAAGGAGGAGTTCATATTTTAGTAGAATGGCCTGAATTATATTTTAAAACAAATTAATATGTTAAAGAAACTACCAATTATATCATTTTTCGTAAAAAAATACGAAGAATATAAAATGAAAAAGAAAATTCAAAAAAAATTAGAGGAACTAAAAAAAAGAGACCCATTCGTTTATAAAAGTTTCTAATATTTTGGGATATTTATATGTATGAATTTAGTAGAAGTAGATAAACCAAAGGTTAAAAAGACCGTAGTAGTATATTCAGGCCGTTTCCAACCCTTTCATAAAGGTCATTATGCATCTTATGCTAAATTAGTTGCAAAATTCGGTGAAGGAAATGTTTATATTGGAACATCAAATGACCAATCTGGACCAAAATCTCCATTTTCATTTAGAGAGAAAAAAGAGATTGCAACTAAAATGTTTGGTATTCCATCTTCTAAATTTATACAAATTCGTAATCCGTACCAACCTGTAGAGATATTAAAAAAGTTTGATGGACAAACTACTCAATATATTGCTGCGGTTGGAGAAAAGGATGCGACTAGATTAGAAGGTAATTATTTTAAACCATATAAAGGGAAAGCCGGATATGGTTATGAAGAAATTGGTTATGTATACGCAGTACCTGCGGAACAAAATCCTATTAGTGGTACAGATGTTCGTAAGTGGTTAGGAACAACTGATAAAGAAAAAGCTAAAAAGGGATTTTTAAAAGCATATCCAAAATTTGATAAAGAAGTATTTAAAATGATAACAGGAAAAATCAATGAAAATTTTATAAAAGGTTATCCATCCAAAGAAGATGTAAAAAAAATACATGCTAAAAATGATAAGTTTAGAACAACAGCAACCACCGATGATTCCTATGTATATGACCCAATTTCCGAATTAATTGGAAGAGTGGCTGCAGAAGAAATATTTAATGATTTTTTAGCAGAATATTTAGGAGAAGCACCTAACAAAGCATTAGACCAAGATATTACATATACAAATGTAAAAGGACAGCAAAAGAAAATAAAAGCAAGAGATGCTTTAAGATTACCAAAAGACCATCCGGCACACATACAAGCTAAAAAAATAGCAGGGCCTGATGATGCTCCGGTTTCAAAACCAAAAGCAAAAGAAGAACCTGGTAAAGCTGCAACAACTGCGGCAAAACCATCCAACCCTGGCCAGCCTGTTAAAAAAGACCAAACACCACAGGGGAAAACTGATAAAACTACAGGTGAAAAAGGAGCAGAACAGGCTCCACCACCTGCACAAAAATTAGGTGGAGTAGAATTAAAATCATCCGCAGAAACTTCACCAAAAGAAAAAGCAGATGCAGAAAAAGCTGAAAAAGTTAAACAAGCTTTAGATAATGCAAGAAAAGATTTATCAGAAGAAGATAATCAAACCATAGATAAAGTAAATAATCCGGATTCTCCTGAAAGAAAAGGTATGATGGATAATGTTAAGAATGGTTTAAAGAAGTTCGGTAAAGGAATTGCAAATTGGTGGGGTCATCAAACTGAAATGGTTGGTGGAACGATGAGTGCTATTAAAGATATAGCTACAACTGGAAAATTAGGAGCAGTTAAAGATAAAGATGGTAAAAATAGACATTGGAGTGAATTTGCATCGGTTGGTAGAGGTGGAGGACCTGAATGGGAAGAAGTTGAAGTTGATGTAACAGATAGTCATGGACATCCGACCGGAAAAAAGAAAACAGAAAAAAGACCAAAAGTATCAGAATATGCTAGTGATGAAGAAAAAGAATTATTTAATCAATCTTGGGAAAGAAGTAAAAAACAAAAGAAAGATTGTAAAAACTTTGCAATAACCGCTGGATTATTATTAGGTTCTATAGCAGTAGGTGGTGCAGGAGTTGCAGTAGTAAAAGCGGTTGCAGCAGGTAGTAGTGCAGGAGCAGTTGGAGCTGCCGCCGGAAGTGGTGCAGCAGGCGCATTTACACATGGAGCGGCCGGATTTGGATTACATTTAGGTAAAGATATTGCAAAACATGCCACATTAGAAGCAATGGGTATGGGTGGTGTATCCGCAGCAAGCACCGGTGCAGCATTATCAACTGCTACTTTGGGTATTTTAGAAAATATTGATGGTAAAAATGAAAATAATAAATTTCTTTCAAATGTAATTAGAAAAGTTGTAGAAAAAATGGAAAAATACAAACTTTCCGATGAACAATTACTGAAATCAATAGAAGATTATAAAAAGAACAAACCAAAACAAGACGCTGCAGATTTGTTAAGAGAAAACCTTTCAGAAACAAAACAACAATCAATTCAACACTTTGTAGAGTATGCAACCCAAAGATTAAAGTTAAAAGAAACTCCAAAAATTAGTTTGGTTGGTGGTAGAGAATTTGCAGAAGTAAAAACCAGT
>SXGQ01033513.1_pt1 | contig 22546 bp, 19 predicted proteins | sample 3178371 | NCBI WGS metagenome assembly SXGQ01 (sample SAMN11356859, study PRJNA531348) | freshwater metagenome | isolation source: freshwater sample F1-20 | place: China: Fuxian Lake, Yuxi | collected 2017-12-25 | reverse complement strand
GGACATAAATCCCCTGCACGTACTTCAGCAGCTTCAACATAGTGATCGATAGTGAAGTCTCGTCCTTCGGTGACAAAGCGCGCATGTTTATTAGCCTGATTAGCGCCAGTTATCCAATGTGATTCGGCTTGGATTCGTGGATCGGCGTAAAGGGTGATTCCAAAGCGTTTGGCATCTTGCGGACCTACATATCCTTTGACAAACTCTTTTCGTTTACTGAAATCCTCATCGTCAAATAGACGTAGTTCTTGAATTCCAGGGAGATTGGCTTGAAGGCGTTTGAGATCGACTTCCCTGTCTCCCGGGACGAGAACGCATATCGCCTTATCGTCTGCAATCAAAAGAATATTCTTCAAAGTGTCAGCGGCGGTGATATTTGCTTGATACTTTGCATTCATCACCTCGACCAGCGATTCGATAGTTGGGGTGTTTGGCGTATCGAGCACTTCAATCGGAGGTGGCGTATCGAATTTTTGCGGCAATACCTTTGTTGACATCGCCTCTACGTTTGCTGCAAACCCGCAAGAGTTACAGAGCACATAGGTATCCTCGCCAGTATCGCAAGGTGCGAGGAACTCTTCGGATGCTGAGCCTCCCATCGCACCGGACATCGCCGAGACAATGGAGTATTGCAATCCAAGTCGATCAAACGTTTTGATGTACGCATCACGATGATCGTCATAAGACTTTTGCAGCCCCGCATCATCGACATCAAAAGAGTAAGAATCTTTCATAACAAATTCTCGTCCACGGATAATGCCGCTTCGTGGTCGGGTCTCATCACGGTACTTGGTTTGAATTTGATAGATCGTCAATGGAAGGTCTTTGTACGAGGAATACTCCCCCTTCACCATTAGCGTGAACATCTCCTCATGCGTTGGTCCCAGAAGATAATCACCACCACGGCGATCCTGCAGTCGAAAGAGATCCGGCCCATATTCACTCCACCGGTTCGTTGCTTCGTATGGTTCTTTAGGTAGGAGCGCAGGAAAGTGCACCTCTTGGAATCCTGCCCTATCCATCTCCTCGCGTACGATTCGTTCGATATTTCGCAATGTGATGTAACCCAATGGAAGCCAGGAGTAAATCCCTGCTGCAATTCGCCGGATGTATCCCGCACGTACTAGCAGTTTATGGCTAGCAACTTCAGCATCGGCAGGATCATCACGAAGGGTACGGAGGAAGAGGTGTGACATCCGAAGCATGGTGAAAGCCTACTTCAGAGAAATATTGAGGCGAACTCTCCCACTTCGACAAAACCCACTTTTTTATAACTCGCACGCGCGGCGAGGTTGAAATCATTGACGTACAAACAGGCGCGTGGAGCGAAACTATTTGAGAGGCGAATAACACTTGCCATTCCATATGAACCAATCCCACGCCCCCGGTATGCGACGGGGACCCATACGCCATGAATCTGCCGAGCGCCAGCGCCGATTGCGCCGATATCGGCTTTAAAGAGAATCTCATCACCTTCCCGGCGAATAAAGGTTCGTCCCTCATCGATCAATTCGATTGCCCGCGCCCTGAAGTCTGAGAGATTTGGCGGTTCGCCTACCTCACCAATAAACATTTCGATTCCTGCCGAGATCACCAATTCGAGATCATCACGCGTAGCAAGAAGAACTTTTGGGTCTGACGGAATTAGTGGCTCAGTAGAGATGGAGAGAAGTGGCTGATGCTCACGAACGAGCCGAGCTCTTGGCAGAAGAAATTTGATCAACTCCCAGAGCGTGAAAACACTCTCGCCCTCCCCGACTATTGATGAAAAGGTCAGCGCTCGGGATTTGAGGTAATCAGCGGTAGCAAATGCTGCGCCTCGCGAAGTAAAGCTTGGTAAAAGATTGGCCCCAATATAGGTGACGCCTTCAACACCAAATTGACTCCGGTAAATAAGTGCTTCACTACGAGAACGTTCATGCAGAGCCTGCAGACGAGAGGCAAGAAAGGAATGTGCCTCAGGTTTTCTATTGAGAAAGTCGCGTACATCCTCTGGAATGTGTGACGAATTGAGAATGTGGAGCACGTTTACCGAACTTCGACTACTGGCGCCCCGGAACTCTCCATCTCGTCAGCAAGTCGCATCGCTTCTTCGATCAGCACCTCAACAATTTGCGCTTCAGGAACTGTCTTAATTACCTCGCCTTTGACAAAGATTTGCCCTTTGCCATTGCCCGAAGCAACACCTAAATCTGCTTCGCGTGCTTCGCCCGGTCCATTGACCACACACCCCATGACTGCAACTCGCAGTGGCACTGTCATCCCCTCTAAACCTGCCTGCACTCTCTCGGCTAGGGTGTAGACGTCCACTTGAGCCCTTCCACATGATGGACAAGAGACAATCTCAAGTTTACGTTGTCTGAGATTTAGTGATTCTAAAATCGAAATTCCAACTTTTACTTCTTCAACAGGAGGTGCCGAGAGTGAGACGCGAATTGTGTCGCCGATGCCCTCTGAGAGCAAAACTCCAAATGCAACTGCAGATTTGATGGTTCCTTGGAAAAGTGGTCCTGCCTCTGTGACTCCGAGATGTAGCGGGTAATCACACTTATCAGCAAGGAGGCGATAGGCCTGCACCATTGTCACTGGATCATGATGTTTGACTGAGATCTTGATGTCGGTAAAGCCGTGCTCTTCAAATAATGAACACTCCCAGAGCGCAGATTCGACAAGCGCCTCAGGTGTGGCCTTTCCATATTTCTTCATCAAACGCGGATCAAGTGAACCAGCATTCACGCCAATTCGAATCGGTATCCCCGCATCTCCTGCCGCTTTTGCAACTTCCTTAACTTTGTCATCAAATTGTTTGATATTGCCCGGATTGACTCGGACGCCAGCGCAGCCAGCATCAATCGCTGCGAAGATGTACTTGGGTTGGAAATGAATATCAGCAACGACAGGAATCTGAGACTTCTTTGCGATTGCAGCGAGCGCATCAGCATCGTCCTGGCTCGGAACGGCGACTCGAACAATCTGGCATCCCGATGCAGTCAGCTCTGCGATTTGCTGCAAGGTTGAGTTGACATCTGCGGTGAGGGTGGTGGCCATCGATTGGACGCTTAGAGGCGCACCTCCACCTACAAGAACTGATCCCAACTTAATTTGGCGAGTCTTGCGCCGAGGCGCCAGCGGAGCTGGCAGCGGTGCGGGCATTCCCAAATCAACCATGACGCTATCTTGCCGTACTTGGCTGGAATCTGCCTATTGATTGAGGCGAAGCGGGTTGACGATGTCGGCGAATAATAAGAGGAGTGAGAGCGAAGCGAGCACCGCTATCACCGCCAGGGTGATTGGCATCAATTTCGTGACATCGAATGGTGGAGGAGAGGGTAGCCCTCTTCGCTTCGCTCGATTATGGCGATAGCCATCAAAGAGCGCGAGCGCCATATGTCCACCATCGAGCGGTAGAAGTGGAATGAGATTAAAGATGCCAACAAATACGTTGAGGCTAGCAATGATGAGAAGGAAGAAACCAATTTTCTCCGCAAGTGAACCGTTATCACTAGATGCCGCTTCTCCACTTACCCGTGCCACTCCAACAACTCCGACGAGCCCCTCAGGATCTCGCTCCTCCCCGGCAAAAGCCGAGCTAAAGAGTGGAGGAATTTTGCTCGGTAGCGCGACAAGGGCTCGCACACTTCCGCTCACTAAATTTCCAACTTCGCGCCCTGATTCCGCTACAGCCGAGAGTATTGAATAGCGAGTCAATTCACGTTCGCTGATAACGCCAACTATGCCAACGTTCTTTCCTTCACTCACGATTGGAGTCGGAGTTACAGTGAGTTCAATCTCCTCGCCAGCCCGAAGAAGCGTGAAGGTCAGCGGTGAGTTAGCGCTACTGCGGATCAACTCCCCCACTCGCTCCCATGAGGTGATCACCTCTCCGTTTACCGCCGTAATCTGATCGCCTGCACGTAAACCCGCTTTCGCCGCTGGAGATTGCGGATCTGCGGCAGTGCATCCCTGACCGTTCAAGGTGTTCTTCTTCACGCAAGGAAGAACTTCAGCTAAACGAGTTGATTGCTCTGGGACGCCAACTGCTGCGAAGAAGAGGATCAAAATAAAGAAGGCGAGTAGAAAATGAAGAAAAGATCCTGCACCTAGGACGATCAAGCGGCGCGGCACCGAAGATTTGTAAAAGGCTCGCTCGCGATCGTCATCGTCAAGTGGTTCCACTGGAGTCATTCCAGTAATTCGACAGTAACCACCCGCAGGAATCGCTTTGATACCAAATTCGGTTTCACCTCGGCGAATTGACCAGATACGTGGGCCAAAGCCGAGGAAGAATTCGGTGACTTTCATACCAAATTTTCGAGCAGTGATGTAGTGGCCCCACTCGTGGATCATGATTGACAGGAGCATCGCCACGACGAAGGCGAGAATGCCAATTATCCCGGCCACCCCTGCACCACTAGAAGTATTCATATAGTTTTCGTAGTCTATTCATTCTCGTATCTAACGTCTCCCTCGCCTGGCTACCAGATCGCGTGCCACCGCTCGCGCATTCTCTTCAACTGCGCTGACATCATGGACATCTCGCAAGTGTGCGCTCACCTCGCCACCTATTTGGCTCAGGACATCATCCACAATCTCGACGATATCGGTAAATGAAATCTTTTTAGTGATGAAGGCTGCAACCGCCTCTTCGTTGGCTGCATTAAAAGCCGCCGGTGCGCCGCCGCCAACCACTCCACATCGGCGCGCCAAATCAATTGCTGGAAAGCGCAGAGTATCTACTGGGGCAAATTCCCAGGTGTGGCTCGCACCCCACTGCAGCGGGGTAATCGCACCTGCGAGTCGGTCTGGCCAATTAAGAGCAAGTGAGATCGGCAACGTCATATCCGGTGGGCTCGCCTGCGCAATCACCGAGCCATCGTTGAACTCCACCATAGAGTGAACAATGGATTGGGGATGTATAACAGCATCGATGATCGAATAAGGAATATCAAATAAGAAATGGGCCTCGATTATTTCAAGTCCTTTATTTACCAAAGTTGCTGAGTTGATGGTTACTACTGGCCCCATGTTCCATGTCGGATGATTGAGCGCTTCATCAACGCTTACATTGGAGAGATCCTCTCGTGCTCTGAATGGGCCACCACTTGCGGTAAGTATCACCCGTGAGATTTCAGATTGAGCTCCAGAGCGCATCGCTTGTGCGAGCGCAGAATGTTCAGAATCTACAGCGATCAATTGTCCATGCTTGGCAGCAGCAACTACGAGCGGCCCTCCTGCTACCAGTGATTCTTTATTGGCTAACGCGACGTTATTGCCAATTTTCAAAGCAGCTAAAGTTGGTTTCAAGCCAATCGAACCACTCATCGCATTTAGTGTCACATCTGCAGGAATTGCGGCAATCTCTTCAGCAGCATTCTCAGAAATAATTATCTCAACTCCAGGTAGAGCATCCTGAAGTACTTTTCGATCTCCCTTCGCCACTCCAACAATCGCAACACCGAAACTTTTTGCTTGCTCGATGAGAAGCGGAAGGTTTCCACCGCCGGCCGCCAGCGCAGTCACGGTGAAACGGGCGCGATTGCGCGCGATTAATGCCAACGCCTGGGTGCCAATTGATCCAGTCGAGCCCAAAATCACGACGGAGCGAGGGGCGGCGGCCATGGGCTTATCTTCCCAGTTGGCCCATGAAATATCACCTTAGGATAAAACCATGGCCGCGCGTGATGTCATCCTGGGATTGGATCTTGGGACCTCCTCGCTCAAGGGGATTTTCATCAACTCGAAGGGTGAGATTCTCGATAAATATGAGGTGGCGATTTCGCTACACCGCGAGGGTGATTCTGTCGAACAAGATGCACATGAGTATCTCTCTGCACTTGCGCAATTGATTGCCAGTGATAAGAACAATCGTTCATGGATCTCACAGACAAAAGGAATCGGATTATCGGGCCATACCCCTTCATTGGTGGCAATTGATGAAAAAGGTCTACCCACCTCGCCAGTGATGATTTGGCAAGATAATCGCTCAGTAGCAGAAGCGCATGAGTTGGAAGATCGTTTCGGCGATCCTCGTGAAGTTGTCGGAACTTCACTTCCGTGGTCGCCATCGGCTACCGCTGCTAAAGCTTTCTGGCTCCGACGCAATCGTCCCGAATCGGCAGCAAAGACGCGGTGGTTATTGCAACCGAAGGATTACCTCGGTTTTCACCTCACTGGGAATGCAATCTCAGATCCCTGGTCAACTAAAGGAATATGCAATGTCCGAACGCGAAGCAGCGTCGTATCTGTTCTCGAGTTTATCGAGTGGGATTCACAGGTAGTTCCCGAACTGCGCGATGGTTACTCTTCACGAGGTGTAACGACCATCGATGCTGCCACAAGGTTTGGGATTCCCGAAGGTATCTCAGTCAGCGTTGGTTGGTCGGATGCAATGTGTGGCATGCTCGCTCTTGGTGCTTTTGTGCAACCTACCTCCTTCATCATTACGGGAACTTCGGCAATAGTTGGCACATCAAGTACAACTGAGCCATATGAGGATCAACCTCTATATGTGATTCCACGTGGTAGCGCTCCGTACCCAGTCCTCTTTGGTCCAACACAAATGAGCGGTGGATCAATATCGTGGGCTGCGAAACTTTTTGGGATCAGTGAGAGCGAACTAGTAGCTCGTGGCGCCTCTGATCAGAGTGATCGAGTACCAATTTATCTTCCCTACATTGCCGGCGAGCGCGCACCACTGTGGCGAAATGACATTCGAGGAAGCTTCTCTGATATTTCGATCTCAGACGGGGCTAGCGCCTTCGCACGTGCGACGATGGAGGGCATCTGCTTCGCAGAGCGACAAGTTCTCGAATTGAGCCAGCAATTAAGTAACTCTCCCACATCGGAAATCATCGTGAGTGGAAAAGCAGGCAATGATTCCCACTGGTTAGCCACCAGACTTCGGACAATGGGTCAATCACTGCGAATAGTCAATGATCTGGAGATCACTTGTAGAGGTTCAGCGATTTTGGCAGATGCAATGCTTGCTGGAGATATTGCCGCGAGTACCCATGCGCTTATGGCCTCTGGAAAGGTCTATCACCCATCTCCAGCAGAGATTGACTATGGTCAACGAAATTACAATCGCTTTATAGAAAAGCAGAGGTCATTACTTTCAGAGCGGGGCTAAGAACGGGTGCAAATAGCGGACCTTCAATCAGTTCAGTACTCTAGGGTTATGTCACGGGCACCGATTCCACAGCAACGTATAATCAAGACTGCTATTCCCGGACCACTATCTCAAGAGCTAATCGCACGACGGAGCGAGGCAGTAAGTGCTGCCTTGGGTATGGCTATCCCCGTCTTCGTAAAAGAAGCTGGTGGTGGTGTGATCGTCGATGTTGATGGCAACTCGATTATTGATATGGGTGCCGGAATCGCGGTAGTAAATGTTGGCAATTCCGCAGATCGAGTAATTGATCGAGTAGTCGAGCAGGTGCACGCATTCACACATACCTGCTTCATGGTTGCGCCTTACCAAGGGTATGTAGAGGTGTGCGAAGCGCTCAATCGTTTAACGCCAGGCTCGCATAAAAAGAAGTCTGCGCTCTTTAACTCTGGAGCCGAAGCCGTCGAGAACGCAATCAAAGTGGCCCGTGTCTACACCAAGCGGAGCGCAGTAATTGTCTTCGAACATGGCTATCACGGTCGAACGAACCTCACTATGGGGATGACTGCAAAGAACATGCCATATAAAGAGGGCTTTGGCCCCTTTGCCCCGGAGATTTACCGAATGCCCATGGCTTACCCCTTCCGCTGGTTAGGCGATCCTAAAAAATGTGCAGACGAAGCACTTGATCTCATCACCCATAAAATCGAGAAAGAGATTGGGGCTCAAAATGTTGCAGCGATTGTCATCGAACCAATTCTGGGTGAAGGTGGATTCATCGTGCCCCCTAAAGGATTCCTACCTGGGCTAGCAAAATTCGCGCATGAGAATGGCGCACTCTTCGTCGCCGATGAAGTGCAAACAGGCTTTGCGCGAACTGGAGAGATGTTCGGCTGTGATGATGAGGGTGTCATTCCCGATCTCATCACCACCGCAAAAGGAATCGCGGGTGGGCTGCCACTTGCCGGACTGACCGGGCGCGCCGAAGTCATGGATAGCGTGCACCTCAGTGGCCTAGGTGGGACTTTTGGTGGCTCACCTATTTCGTGTGCCGCCGCCCTGGGGGCCATTGAGACTATTGAGAGGGAAGATCTTGTAGGAAAAGCCCGTGAGATCGGCGCAATTATGGTCGCAGAACTTCACGCGATGGCGAAAAAGTATCCGGTGATTGGTGAAGTTCGTGGGCGTGGTGCGATGCAAGCAATCGAGTTGGTACTCCCGGGAACAACTGATCCGAATCCGGCAGCGATGCAAGCAATCGTGAAGTACTGCCAGAGTAAGGGCGTATTACTTCTTACCGCCGGCACTTACAGCAATGTGATCAGATTCTTGCCACCACTTGTAATGCCAGAGCATTTACTTCGTGAAGCACTTGCTATTGTCGATGAGGCAATCGCTGCGCTTTAACGCAATTACCGGTCAAGCAAGTTCTTCGTTGGTGAATAGGGCTTTCCACTTTTGCGTTTAGTGATTGCGCTGAGCGCCTCAAGGACCACCCTATTAGCGAGTATCGCTGTGATATCAGCGGAATCAAAAGGCGGCGCAACCTCAACGACATCGATTCCGACAATCGGCAATTCAAGACAGATTCGTCGAACAGCTTCTAAAAGTTCTCGGCTTGTCATGCCACCTGGTTCTGGTGTTCCTGTTCCGGGTGCCATTCCTGGATCCACGACATCAATATCTACCGAGAGGAATACGCCATCGCACTCACTGGTGAGGGTTGCGAAAGATTCATCAAGAACCGCACTGAGTCCACGGTGGTGAATCTCAGTCATCTCGTAGGAACGCATCCCCTGATCGCGCATCCAATCCAGAGTCGCCCCGTCAGGCCAATAGCCGCGCAATCCCAATTGTAAAAATCGATCACCACGCACATCACCGTTCTCGATTAAACGTCGCATTGGAGTGCCGTGTCCCACCAACGCACCCATTTGCAAATCGCCCGTATCTGCATGCGCATCAAAATGGATCATCGAAATCTTTCCTTTGCCTCGGTGAGCGGCAATTCCCGCTACATCCGCAGAGGCAATCGAGTGATCACCACCAAGGACAACCGCAATCGCGCCAGCGCGCGAAATCTTCTCAGTAGCAGCGCGCAAAACCTCTAACGAAGATTCGAGATTGCCTGGTGGCATCAGCAAATCCCCTGCATCAGCGATCTTCAGTTCTTGCAGTGCATCTACGCGCAATGAAAGGTGCGGGCGCTGTGCATCATGGGGCAGATAATCCCCCATTCGAATCGCCTGCGGTCCAAATTTCGCACCCGAGCGATGTGAGGTGCCGCTATCAATAGGAGCGCCCACGATGATGACATCCAGACCTTGGTAACTCTGCGGGTCATCGAGATCGCACCGTGGAATCCCTAGAAAAGTGAAATCAGGTCCATAGAGATTGCCATGATTTGCCATACCTAAGGGTACTTAAGAATCAAAGCCTAAGCCAAGGCGATCAAGCATCCGTAGCCAAAGGTTTCTCTTGCCACCATTCTCATCGGCTCGATTGATAGACCAGCGTGTGATTTGGATTAAGAAGAATCGAAATGGCTCCGGCGGAAAGGCTATGGGCTTACTTCGCACCATCGTCAGACGGGTGCGCTCATTATCTTCACCATCGAGGAGATCAAGCATTACCTGAGCACCAAACCGAGTGGTGGCCACCCCCAAGCCGGTATAGCCAAGAACGCTCACCACTCTTTTATCTTTCGACTGACTCCAAAATGGTGAGAACCTGGTGCAAGTATCAATCGCACCACCCCAAGCATGAGTGAATTTGATTCCTTCTAATTGCGGAAAGGTCTTTAAGAAGTGATCGACCAATTTCACATACGTCTCAGGGCGAAATTCATACTCCCTTGCAACACGTCCGCGGAAGTTATAAATCGCATCCCAACCACCCCAAACGATGCAATTGTCATCAGTGAGCCGGTAATAGTGGAATTGATGGCCCGAATCTGAAATTCCCTCGCGCTCACTCCAACCAATACTCGCTAACTGTTCTGGAGTCAAAGGTTCGGTGACGATTTGATAGTCATAAACAGGAACGACATACTTCTTCAGATTTTTCTGAAGCGTTGGAAAGACGTTGGTTGCCAACGCTACTCGAGGAGCCTTCGCAAAACCGTATGCAGTATGCAAAACCACTCCGTCATCGAGATTTTCCAGCGACTGCACCTGCGAATTCTCGAAAATCTGCACTCCCAGTAAGAGGCAAGCCTTCTCCAATCCCCAAACTAATCGGGCTGGATCAACCAGAGCAGTTCCATCGTGATCGAATAATCCACCCTCATAAATCGGTGAATGCACCCGAGCTTGAATCGCTTCTTTACCCAAGAATTCAACATCATCACCCATGCGATTACGTTCTTCAGCCTCTTCACGCATTCCTTCTAATTGCCATGGTTCTATAGCAACTCGAAGTTCGCCAGTCCACTCCCAATTACATTGAATGTTGTAGGTATTTATGGTCTCTTCGATTGCCTCAAGATTCTCGCGTCCTAAACGAGAGATCACTTCCATCTCATCAGCAAAACGACGTTTGCCATTGGTCCAACCGTGGGTCAGTGAGTAATTGCAAAATCCCCCGTTACGGCCAGAGGCACCTGCTCCAGTCTCGCGCATCTCGATAATCACTACGTGCCAATCGGGATGTTTCTCCTTGGCAAGGAGCGCAGTCCACAAACCGGTGTAGCCGGCGCCAACTATCGCTAAGTCCGCTTCGATTTCACCGACGAGCGCAGAGTGTGCACTAGGTTCAAGGGGGTCAGCATCAAGCCAATAGAGATCTGGCTGTACATCTTTGAGGTGGCGAACGATTCGTGGGTCGATGGTGGCCATCGAAATATCCGGCAAAAGCCGGATTCACCCCTTAACTTCTACTTACAGCGGGCCCGGGTCCTCCGGAGTCCTACCCCATTACCCCCACCAGTTTCGGCAGGACCTTGTAATGGCTTGGGGCGAGTCTAACTCTTTCGCTTCGCTTTTGCACTCCCAATAAATTGTCCAGCAATAACGATGAAAAGTGCGATGAGGAACATTGCGGTACCTATGACATTCGCCTGCGCAGGTACGCCTCGGATTGATGAAATCCAGACAAATTTAGGAAATGTCGTAATCGTTCCTGAATTGAAATTTGTGATGATGAAATCATCGAATGACAATGAGAATGCAAGAAGCGCTGCGGCTGCTATGCCCGGAAGTACTAGCGGAAAAGTCACTCGTCTGAAAGTTTGGTATTCGTTGGCGTATAGATCACGAGCTGCCTCTTCAAGTTTCGGATCAAGGCTCGCTACTCGTGCTTTTACTGTTACCACCACGAACGAAATACAGAACATGATGTGAGCGATGACAGTTGTCCAAAATCCAGTGTTCACATTGAGATTCACGAACATAGCCAGCAGTGATGCTCCCATAACAATTTCAGGGGTAGCCATAGGTAAGAAAATCAGCAAGTTAGTCGAACTTCGCCCACGGAATTTGTACCGCCCAAGTGCGAAAGCAATCATGGTGCCGAGTATTGTTGCTACTAGCGTTGATAGAAAGCCAATCTTCAGAGAATTGCCGAGAGCAACGCAGATATCAGGCGCACCACAAGGGTTCTTCCAATTATCGAGTGTGAATCCCTGCCAATTGATATTTCGCTTACCGGCATCATTGAAAGAGAATGCCATCGTGTAACCGACTGGAATAAAGAGATAGATGAGAGCAAGACTCGCATAGATGCGAATTAGATTTCGAGAAAACCATCTACTCATTGCAACTACACCAACTCATCTGTTCCGGAGCGACGTATATAAATAATCACTAAGAGGAGAATTGCTGCCATCAAGGTGAAGGAGAGCGCTGCGGCTGTGGGATAGTCAACGATTCTAAAGAACCTAGAATCGATCACATTGCCAATCATTTTCGTCGTCGGATTGCCCAAGATCGCAGCATTGATGTAATCGCCTGCTGCAGGGATAAATGTAAGCAAAGTTCCTGCAACGACTCCCGGCATAGAAAGTGGGACTGTCACTTTGCGAAAAGTAGTTAGCCCATTGGCGTATAAATCTCCTGAGGCTTCCATCAAGCGTGGATCGATGCGATCCAAACTGGCATAAATCGGCAGGGTCATGAATGGCAAGAAGTTATAAGTAAGGCCCATCACGACAGCAAATGATGAAGCGGTGATTGTCGTATCTGGTCCGATCAGATGCAGGGCGCGTAGCACCGAGACAACCGGACCTTCCGCACCAAGTATCTGCTTCCACGCGATTGTTCGAAGGAGAAAGGAGGTGAAGAAAGGCGCAATTACCAGGATAAGCAAGATATTCTTGTATCGGCCAGATTTGAAAGCAATCGCATAAGCGAGCGGATAAGAGATAGCAAGAGCGAGCAAGGTTGCCATGAGCGCATAAGAGAACGAGCGAAGGAACTGATCTTGATACTCGATGAAGGCATCCAAGTAGTTGGCAAAACGATAGGTTTGAACGAAAGCGCCAGTCTCTTGTGACGCTGCTCTAGTTTTTGTCGAAGTTTCGGCAAGATTTATCAATGGGTAGATAAAGAAGATAAAAAGCCAGAGCAGCCCGGGCAACATAAGGAGATAAGGAATTCTCCTACCGCTCCGCTCAGGATTCACATGGGTGCTAGTGCCTGGTGAAACGTGAGCAATCGCCATTTAATTCTCGCTATCGAGCGCAAAGGTAAAATGCGGCTCCCAAGAAAGAGTCACCTGGTCGCCTTTACGAATATTGGGCGCACCGCCATCATTTTGTTCAAAGACCATGATCTCTTGCTTCCATGGCATCTCTACTTGATATTGAGTACTCACACCCACAAAGGAAATATCTGTCACTACACCACCAGAGAGCGAATTCTTTCCGACGCTACTTCCTGCTGTTTGGATGTTGATTTTCTCTGGACGAATACCCACCAAAACTTTGCTCTTCGAAGACTTGTTGCGCGAACTCGGAAGAATTATTCGCGATCCATGGATATCCACTGATGTCTCAGCGCCACTATTTGTCTGCACTGCAGCCTCTATGAGATTGGATTGCCCGAGGAAGTTTGCAACGAATACAGTCTTGGGATTCTCGTAGAGCTCTACAGGAGAGCCCATTTGTTCAATTCTCCCCTTATTCATCACGGCAATGGTGTCAGCCATGGTCATGGCCTCTTCTTGATCGTGGGTTACATGGACGAAAGTGATTCCCACCTCGGTTTGAATCCACTTCAATTCGATCTGCATCTGTCGCCGAAGTTTGAGATCTAGCGCGCCTAGTGGTTCATCGAGAAAGAGCAGTGCAGGGCGATTGACGATGGCGCGCGCGACTGCTATCCGTTGCTGCTGACCACCTGACAATTGCCCGGGCTTTCGATCTTTAAGATGTCCTAGCTCTACGAGAGCGAGGGTTTTGGTTACCGCTCCTTCGACATCCTTAATACCTCTGCGCCGCAAACCGAATGCGACATTCTCGAAAATTGTGAGGTGGGGAAAGAGCGCATAATTTTGGAAGACAGTGTTGACCGGACGTTGGTACGGCTTGGTGTACGTGATGTCGGTAGCGCCGATGTGAATAGAGCCTGAAGTTGGTTCTTCAAGACCAGCGATCATTCGTAGCGTCGTTGTCTTGCCACAACCAGAGGGGCCAAGGAGAGCGAAAAATGAGCCCTTCGGAATGGTCAGTGTCAGATCATCAACAGCGACAAAATCAGCAAACGTTTTCGTGAGATTTCGAAGTTGCAGATCCCCCACCGCCGATGAGGTGACATCCACCATTACTAGTTACCAGATGCTGCAGCAAAAGCTTCGCTGAAGTTGGTCTCTTCCTCCGGTGCTAGTGGGCGGAAGACCTTTACCTTCGCCAATGTCGGTTCATCCGGGAAGATGAATGGATTATTCACCAATTCTGGATCGATCTTCTCCATCTCCTCGCGTGCACCTTGAACCGGGCAGATGTAATTGACCCACGCTGCAACTTGAGCCGCAACTGCAGGGTCGTAATAATTATTGATGACTGATTGCGCATTCTTCTTATTGGTTGATGTTGATGGAATCATCATGTTATCGGACCAGAGGGTTCCACCCGACTCTGGTATCGCAAATTCAAATTTGCCATCGTTATCGTTGGCGAGCGCGAAGATATCACCAGACCATCCGATTACCGCTATCGCGTCACCGCTCTCCATGTCATCGAGATAATCATTGCCTTTGACCTGGCGAATAATTCCGTCAGTAACTTGCTTCTCTAGAAACTCTACGGCCGTCATGAATTGATCCTCAGTGAATGGCTGTGAGATATCGACACCTTGATACTGAAGGATGATTCCCATGGTGTCGCGCATCTCGCTCAACACTTCAATTCTTCCCTTGTATTTCTTATCGAAGAGTTGATCAAGGCTCTTGATTCCGCCAGGAATCACCTCTTTATTCCAGCCGAAACCTGCAAAGCCTGATTGCCAGGTTAGTGAACTCTTGCGTCCTGGATCAAAGCCCACATTGGCAAGACCTGGAAGAATATTCTCTTTATTTGGGATTGCGCCCTCATCGAATGCCTGGGTGTAGCCGAGGCGAATCCAACGACCGGCCATCCAGTCCGTCAATGTGACGATGTCCCAACCGATATCTTTGCCTTGCTCAAGCTTGACCTGCACCTTGCCATAGAACTCGTCGTTGTCATTGACCTCTTCTTTGTACACGACATTGATACCTGAGGCGGCAATGAAGGTTTCTAACGTTGGATACTTCTGCCCCTTATCATCGTAATCGAGGTACTCCGGCCAGTTTGCCCAGCGCACCGTTCCTGAAGATTCAGCAGCAGCGCTCTCGCTTGCGCTACCAGTCTCTTCGCCGGAACTACTGCATGCAGCAAGAACCGCAGTTGCACCGACTGCACCGGCACCCGCGAGAAATCTGCGACGAGTAAGTTGCGCTCGAATTAACGCTCGTGTCTCTGGTGAAAGTTGCTCACTCATTACTTACTCCCTCTATCTAGTCGGTCTCTCGGGCTATGCCTGTAGATTAGTCATTACATGCTTGATTCGGGTGTAATCCTCGAACCCGTAACTCGATAAATCTTTGCCATACCCAGAGTGTTTGAAGCCACCATGGGGCATCTCGGCAACCATCGGGATATGGGTATTGATCCAAACGCAGCCGAAGTCGAAGGCCTTGGCCATCCGCATCGCCCGACCATGGTCTTTGGTCCATACGCTCGAGGCCAGGCCATACTTCACTCCATTGGCCATTCTGACCGCTTCACTCTCATCGGTGAACTTTTGAATGGTGATGACCGGAGCAAAAATCTCAGTCTGAATCATCTCGTCATCTTGCTTGAGGTCTGCCACCACCGTGGGAGTCCAGAAATATCCGGGGCGCGGTACTTGGCTTCCACCAGCGGTCACGCGGGCATGAGCCGGCACCCGCTCGAGGAATCCCTTGACGCGCGCGAGTTGGTTGGCGTTATTCACTGGGCCAACGAGTACATCCTCTTCATCAGGCATTCCCACCTTGATGTTCGTCTTTGCTTGTTGGGTGAGCAGAGCGACCACCTCGTCATATGCACTGGCTTCGACAATCACGCGCGTGGCAGCGGTGCAGTCTTGGCCAGCATTGAAATAACCCGCAACGGCAATCCACTCACATGCCGCCTCTAGATTGGCATCATCAAATATGACAACCGGCGCTTTGCCACCCAATTCGAGGTGAACTTTCTTTAAATCTTTTGCTGCCTCTTTCGCAACTTCCATTCCTGCGCGAACCGAACCTGTAATGGAGACGAATTGTGGAATCTCGTGATCAACTAGAAGTCTTCCGGTATCGCGATCGCCCGTGATGACATTGATGACTCCTTCGGGCAAGAACTCTTGCATCAGTTCGGCCATCCAGAGAGTCGAAACTGGAGTTGTATCACTTGGCTTGAGAACTACCGTGTTTCCCGCTGCAATCGCAGGCGCCCACTTCCACACCGCCATCATCATCGGATAGTTCCATGGTGTGACTTGCGCGCAAACTCCTATAGGTTCGCGACGAATGAAAGATGTATGGCCTTTGATGTACTCGGCAGCAGAACGCCCTTCTAAATTGCGCGCTGCTCCGGCGAAGAATCGAATTTGATCGAGCATCGGACCAATCTCTTCTTGTCGCGTAATCGCAATTGGCTTGCCCGTGTTCTCAGATTCCACACGAATCAATTCTTCAGATCGCGCTTCGATTGCATCAGCAATCTTGTTAATCGCGCGTTGCCGCTCGCCCGGGGTTGAATCGCGCCACGTTTCGAAGGCAGTTGCTGCAGCATTCATTGCTGCATCGACATCTGCGCTATTGGAGACCGCCGCGTGAGCGAAGACTTCGCCCGTTGCCGGATTGATGAGCTCTTGTGTCTTACCTGAAGTGGAGGGAACGCTCTTGCCATTGATGAAATTGGTGAGGGTCTTCATGGCCAGAGCGTACGCGCCGCCCGCCTGGCGGGCTAGCACAGCAGTCCGCCCTTTGCCGAGCATTATCTGCGATATGGCTTGATTTTTTCTCAAAAAACTTCGGATATCGCGTAATTTTGCCTGTAAAACTACGGATTCAGTTGCAGAAGGCTCCTCCCCGTGAGAGGCTGGCCCTATGCGCCAGAAAAACCGTTCGGTTCATCTCGATGAGGCCTCCAAGGCGATCATCGAGCAGCTCCAGGGTGATGGTCGAAAGCCGTATGCGGCTATCGGCTCTGCCGTGGGGCTCTCTGAGGCTGCCGTTCGGCAGCGAGTTCAGAAGTTGATCGAATCTGGTGTGATTCAAATCGTTGCTGTGACTGATCCGCTCACCGTCGGGTCATTTCGTATGGCGATGGTTGGTGTTCGAGTAGAGGGTGATATCACTGCAGTTGCCGATCAACTCGGCAAGTACCGGGAGGTCGATTACGTCGTGGTCACCGCAGGTAACTTCGACATTCTTGTTGAAGCAATCTGTGATGACGATGAACATCTACTAGAACTCTTGCAACGAATCAGGGCAATACCTTCGGTGCGAAGCACGGAAAGCTTCGTCTATCTCAAACTGCAAAAGCAGTTATACAACTGGGGAACTTAAACATGGCAACAACGAGTGAAGCAGACGTCGTTCTTTATCACGAAGATGAACATCATGAAAACTGGTCAGAGCGAGCAAAGCAAAATCTCTGGCTCTCATTCTCTCGAATGGGAAATTACGAACAAGGCGGTTCAATTCCCGTAATCACCCGCGGTGAAGGAATCTACGTCTGGGATGATCGTGATCGAAAGATCATCGATGGCTTGGCCGGACTTTTCACCGTTCAAGTCGGACACGGCCGCGAGGAGTTGGTCGAAGCGGCAGCAAAGCAGATGCGTCAACTTTCCTTTTTCCCACTTTGGGGTTATGCCAATCCTCCAGCAATCGAATTGGCAGAGCGCCTGACTTCATTTACTCCAAAAGGTCTTAACCACGTCTTCTTCTCCGCAACTGGCGGTGAATCGGTGGAGAGCGCAATCAAGTTGATTAAGCAGTATTACAAGATGACGGGTAAGCCGCTCAAACACAAAGTTATTTCACGCGCGATCGCCTATCACGGCACCACCCAAGGGGCCTTGTCAATCACAGGTATTCCTGCGGCTAAGCAATATTTCGAACCGCTAATCGCTGGACACCACAAGGTGCCAAACACCAATTTCTATCGCGCTCCGCTAAATCATCGTGATGATTACATGGAATTCGGTCAATGGGCTGCTAATCGCATCGAAGAGATGATCAACTTCGAAGGAGCAGACACTGTCGCAGCAGTATTCGTGGAGCCAGTGCAGAACTCAGGTGGATGCTTTCCTCCTCCCCCAGGATATTTAGAGCGAGTTCGCGAGATCTGCGATAAGTACGATGTCATGATGGTTTGCGATGAGACCATCACAGGTTTTGGTCGCATCGGAGATTACTTTGCTTCACGTTTATTTGGTATTACTCCAGATATCATCACCTGCGGAAAAGGAATGACTTCAGGATATTTCCCAATGGCTGCGATGATCGCTAATGATCGTCTCTATGAACCTTTCTTGAGAGATAACAACGCATTCCTGCACGGCTTTACCTTTGGTGGACATCCAGTCGGAGCTGCGGTTGCGCTAGCGAACTTAGATATCTTCGAGCGAGAGAAGATCAATGAGCACGTTCGGGAAAATGAAGGAAAGTTCTACGCAACACTCGAAAAGCTCTACGACCTGCCGATTGTTGGCGATGTCCGTGGCGCTGGATATTTCTATGGCATAGAAATGGTCAAAGATCGCTCTACGCGCGAGACTTTCAACGCCGAAGAGAGCGAGAAGTTACTTCGCGGATTCCTCTCTAAGAAGCTCTATGACTCCGGTTTGTACTGTCGAACCGATGATCGTGGCGACCCAGTCATTCAATTAGCGCCACCACTTATCGCTAATCAGACTCATTTCGATGAGATTGAGGGCATCTTGCGCTCGGTGCTCACCGAGGCATGTGAGCTGATCTTTTAATGACACCATCTGATTCACCTCTGGGTAACACCAAACGCACCACTCTTCATCGGGTGCCACATAAAGAGGTGAAGGATCGCCAAATGCTCCACCAGATTCTGGATGCTGCCTTGGTAGGTCACGTTGGCTTTGTTCAGGATAATCAATCATTTGTCATCCCGGTTGCAATCGCCCGCGATGGTGACAATCTCTTGCTACATGGCTCTAAAGCATCTCGTTTATTTAGGACCCTTGCGAGCGGAGCGCCTTGCGCTGTTTCGGTGACACTCATTGATGCTCTCGTGCTGGCTCGTTCTGCGTTTGAATCATCGATGAATTATCGAAGTGTTTTGATTCTTGGTGTTGCGAAAGAACTTGAAGGCGATGAGAAGATACAGGCTTTCAACGCCCTTACTGATCATTTACTACCAGGGCGACGACCATCGCTGCGCCCACTCAATGATGATGAAATACTACAAACGACGATGTTGAGATTACCGATGGATGAGGCGAGCGTGAAGATCTCCTCGAAATTCCCAGCGGACGATGAGGAAGACCTGTCATGGCCGGTGTGGGCCGGAAACATTCCTATCGAGCATAGATACGGAACACCGATTCCGGATCCACGAATGACCACTCCATTGCCACTGCCCGATTACCTGGAGCGATGGCCTGAAGGACGGACATGAATCTTTGGGATGACACACTTTTCTACAACCCAAAAGAGCGGGCATCACTCGCGCACGATATCGATGCTGATGTAGTGGTAATCGGCGGCGGTTTTACTGGTTTATGGAGCGCCTATTATTTGAAGTCACTTGATTCCACATTGCGTATTGTGATTCTTGAGGGTGAACGAATCGGTTTTGGCGCTAGTGGTCGAAATGGTGGTTGGTGCTCAGCGCTCTATCCGACGAGCGCCGGGTATGCAGATATCCGCCCACACTTAATCGAATCTATCGACGAGATTGGTTCTTTTGCTCGCGAACATGCACCCGAAGTGGGTTTTGTGAAGAGCGGAACGATCACCATTGCGAGGAATAGAGCGCAACTTGCTCGGATCCAAGGTGCTACGGAGCCACATCAAACATACTTATCTAAAGGCGCACTCCTTGGACGAATCGGTGTGAAGGGTGCACTCGGTGGGCTCTACACACCAGATTGCGCAGTGATTCACCCCGGTCGCTTGGTTCGTGCTCTGGCTCAGTATGTCGAGAACTCTGGTGTGACCATTTATGAAAAGTCACGAGTAGAAACTATCGAACCTTCTTTGGTAAAGACCAAAACTGCCAGCGTGCGTGCAAATTCAATCATCAAAGCCACGGAAGTCTTCTCACAAAATCCACGTTCACATGCGCCTATCTACTCGCTGATGGTAGCGACGGAACCGCTCAGTGAGGAGATTTGGAATGAAATTGGTTTGGCGCATCGAGAGACATTCTCTGAGGCGCTTCATTTAGTAAATTATGGCCAACGCACAATTGATAATCGCCTTGCTGTTGGTGGGCGCGGTGCGCGTTATCTCTTCGGATCAAAGTTGCGTGCCAAGCGTGAGATGGAATACCGCGTTCATCAAGAGATCATCGAGTTGGTTCATAAGTGGTTTCCAGCGCTAAAGAGAGCCAAATTCACGCACCGTTGGGGTGGTGCAGTTTCTATTCCACGAGATTGGCACCCTTACATAAACTGGGATCGAACGAGTGGAATCGCTCGCGCCGGTGGATACTCTGGCGATGGCGTCACTCTCTCTCATTTAGCAGGGAAGACTCTTGCTCATTTAATACTCGAAAAAGAGCATCCCATCACTGCGCTGCCACATGTCAATTGGCGCAATCCCCTCTGGGAGCCCGAGCCACTTCGCTGGTTAGGTGTGAATGGAAGCGTTCTTGCGACAGATTTAGCAGATCGCGAAGAGGATTTCACCCGTCGTCCATCGCTCATAGCGAAGACTCTTAACTCTTTTATTAGGGTCTAACTCTTCCCACTCTCGCTGGCGGCTAATTGTCCGCAGGCGCCCTCAATCTCGCGCCCTCGGGTATCGCGAACGGTGACTGGGACCCCATAACTCTCTAACTTTGCAACGAATGCTTTCTCGTCCTCTCGTCGTGAAGCGGTCCATTTCGAACCTGGTGTGGGGTTTAACGGAATCAAATTCACATGCGCATTCTTATTTTTCAGCATCCGCCCAAGTAGATCCGCCCGCCATGCTTGATCATTTACATCACGAATGAGTGCATATTCAATCGAGTAACGCCGTCCGGTCGTGCGTGCATATTCATCTGCAGCCGCGAGAACTTGGCGCACCTTCCACCTCGTATTGATTGGAACCAAGGTATCGCGTAATTCGTCATCCGGTGTATGCAATGAGACCGCAAGAGTCACCGGAATCTTCTCTTCAATTAACTTTTCGATTCCAGTTACCACTCCCACAGTTGAGAGAGTTACCGAGCGCGCACCAATACCAAAGCCATCTGGAGCCGGTGAAGTAATATTCCGAATCGAACGCATCACTGCGTTGTAGTTAGCCATCGGTTCACCCATACCCATGAAAACAATATTGGAGAGTCGTGTTGACTCCCCCATCTCTCCCGATTCAAGAACTTTAGTCGCTTCAAACACCTGCGCAGTTATCTCACCAGCACTTAAATTTCTCGTTAACCCAGCTTGTCCAGTTGCGCAGAACGGACAGTTCATACCGCATCCTGCTTGAGACGAGATGCAGAGCGTTGCGCGGTCGGGATAACGCATCAACACGCTCTCTACTAGGACGCCATCGTGCATCTTCCAGAGGTCTTTTCGTGTGGCGCCCCCATCGCATTCAATAGTGCGTACCAAAGTTAGTAGTTGCGGAAAGAGCGTACTTGCCAACTTCTCTGCAATAGCAGGTGAGATATCTGTCCACTCTGCTGGATCATCGCTGTGGCGAGCAAAATAGTGATTGGCTAATTGTTTTGCCCGGAAACCTTGCTCACCTATCTCTTTAACCGCAGCAATTCGTTCTTCTGGCGTGAGGTCAGCGAAATGTTTTGGTGCTTTCTTTTTTGCGGGTGCGACATCAATAATGAGTGGCTTATCCATCACCAATCACCCAACCAGATTCAATATTGCCCAGATGAAAGGTGAGGTAAGAAGGACTGAGTCCAGGCGATCGAGAACGCCACCGTGGCCTGGAAGAAGCGCGCCCATATCCTTCACATCTAAATCGCGTTTGATAGCGCTCTCAATGAAGTCTCCAGTTGTAGCAGTCACAACAGCACCTAATCCTACGAGCGCACCAACCCACCATGCTTGGTCGAAGTAGGTACTGAACATCAACGATCCACCAATTGCGGTGAATACCACCGACCCGATAAGGCCCTCCCAGCTCTTCTTGGGGCTGATTGTTGGAGCAATCTTGTGTTTGCCAAGTAAGACGCCAAACACATAACCAAAGGTGTCGTTGCACGCCACAAGCACAACTAAAGTCATAATGCGGCGCAATCCATCTTCCTCATTTGCCATCACCAACAGGAACGAGGCGAGGAATGGGATATAGGCGAGGGTGAAGATGCTAGCGAATGCATTTTTCACAAAATCGTTGGGACCTCTCGTCAAGATCGCAAGTAAAGTGAAGGGAATAGTGAGCGCCGTGGCCACTGCAATACCGGCTATCCCTTCAAACCAAGCAGCAAGACAGATTGCTGTTGCTGAGATATACAGGGAGTTGCAGATATCGATATTCACTCGCGAGAGCGCGCGATCCATCTCCCAAATACCTCGATAGACGAAAGCGAGAGCTAAAAGCACGAAAAGGATGCGATCAAAGAAACTCAGCGAAGCAATGACCAATGCAAGAATCACGATGCCCACACCAATAGAAGGCAGGAGCTTTCGTCCGGCCCTCTTATTGATTGCCTCGTTTATCGAGTGGAGGTCAGACATGCCAATGGCGCGAACTCTCAGACTTCGAGAAGTTCGGTCTCCTTATGTTTGAGCAAATCAT
>SXGQ01064285.1_pt1 | contig 22550 bp, 14 predicted proteins | sample 3178371 | NCBI WGS metagenome assembly SXGQ01 (sample SAMN11356859, study PRJNA531348) | freshwater metagenome | isolation source: freshwater sample F1-20 | place: China: Fuxian Lake, Yuxi | collected 2017-12-25 | reverse complement strand
TAAAGTTAATTAAATAATGGATCCATTAATTACAAAACAAATACAGGGTGTTTTAGAGAACAATATCTTTAATAAGATTATTGCCCTTAACCTTAACATACCTAATCCAATATTAAGAGCTGTAATCTCAAGGGTTGCTGAAGTAGGCGCTGTTGATATTGTAAAATCCGTTACTCAGGCATCCAATAAAGAACTTACAGACATTCCTAAGAATATTATTGGACCCTTTAATCCTGTTAATATTGTTAATAATAACAATGGTCCAACACAAATTTCTAATAATATCGATGGTATTATTCAACAACAACTTCTTTTACAAACTACAGATAAGATTGTATCTAAACTTCAGTCGCAACTAAGATTATCCTTACCAACTGATAAGCTGGGGATCATAAATTTTGATGCCCTTGCGGCAAGTCTCATACAAGGTATTACCCCTACTGTTGGAAAGACTCTTACAACGGCGGTAGGAGGGTTTGCTGATGCAATATTCGGTAGAGGTCAAACACCTAAAGTAACTACCAATAATATTGAATCCTTATTTGGTACTTTACCTCCGGAAGATGCATTAGCTAAAGCAGATGAAATATTTGATTCCTCTATTGCTAATTCTGCATTGAATGAGGCAAAGAATTTTGATATTAATTCAACAGAGAATCGAGAAAAATTAGAAGTACTTGAAAGAGGTTTTACCGACCCTAATGCAAACTACCCTACCAAAGAGTATGCTGGTATTTCAGAAACTAATAAACTTGCACAGGGTGATTCTAAAGGTACAATAGTTCAAGAAAAAAATAACAATCGGATGAGAGGTGCAAAGTTGCCAGGGGGTGAGGCCTGGGACGAACCAGTATCGGCTTTTAATGGTGCATATCCTTACAACAAAGTAACACAAACTGAATCCGGACACATTATAGAAATAGATGATACACCAGGATCCGAACGAATTCATTTATATCATAAATCTGGTACCTATATAGAAATTGACTCTAATGGTTCAGTGGTAAGACGTACTAAGGGTTCTTCTTACGAAATTATTGATCGTAATGGAAAGATCTCAATTGCTGGTAAAGCAGATATTTCAGTTAACGGAGCTTGTAATATTTTTGTTGGTAATGATGCAAATATTGAAGTTGAAGGAGACGTTAACCTAACGTGTCATAACGATATTACAGCCCAGGCAGGAGGTACCTTTAATCTATCGGCCGTTGAAGAGTTTAACATAGCAAGTGGTAATGTTAATATTGAAGCCTATTATACGATGAATCAAAAAGCTACAACTTTAAATATGCATGCAAAAGAAAATATGCATATGAAAAGTAATGCAGATATAAAAGTTCAGGCTACCAATCTTTATGATTTTGTTTCTGGTGGGGTCTTTACCCAGGCATCTGGAGCAATTAATATTAAGTCAGGTGAAAATACTAATATACAATCCGGTGCAGAAATTAACCTGAAGGCAAGTAGCCCAGTTAACGTGGACGGTAGTACCGTACAATTAAATTCAGGAAATGCTGGTACGGCTTCAGATTCAGCAGAAAGTGTAATTGCAGACTCTTCGAATACCGGAGTTATATCTGGTCGTAAAGATATATCTGATAATAGTAAAGTGGATCCCTCGGTCCTTACTCCAGCAGACACTGTATCCATTGAAATAGAAGTAGATACACATACACCTGAAGAAAGACTGGAGCATAAAAATAAACTTATTAAAGAAGGTTTTGCTACTGCTGAAATTTTAGATGAAAAACCAACCGCTACAGAAAGCAAAGAAGTTACATCTGAACAGCAACTCTTTATCGAGCCCGATGTAAAATTAAAAACAGTTACTCAATTACCAGGTAACTATAAACTATCTCCTAACTTTACAGTTGAGATGTTATCCAGTAAAGCAGCAGTGACACGGGATCCAATACAGGCACAATTAGGATTAACTTACGGGGAAATTGTATTTAATTTACAGGCTGTAGCACTTAATGTTCTTGAACCTGTTAAGAAGCTGTACCCTGATATGATAGTTACCTCAGCGTTTAGATCAGCCGGTAATAAATCTAATGCTACTACATCTCCCCACCCCAAGGGTGAAGGCGTTGATATTCAGTTTCCTGGTATTGATAAAAAAGAATATTTTAACATAGCCGTTAAACTGGCAAAAGTTCTTAAGTACGATCAATTGCTTTTGGAGTACAAGTCCACAGGCTCTGGACTTCCGTGGATTCATATAGGATTTGCAGTTAAAAATAGAAGTCAGCTTTTAACTTTTTTTAATCAAAAAGTTCACTCTCAAGGTTTAGTTCAGTTAGCATAATGCCAGGAATAGCAAGAATTGGGGATAAAGACTCCAGAAATGATACAAAGAACCAAGGAAGTTCTACCGTTTTCGTTAATGGTGCAGGTGTAGTTCGTATTGGAGATAGAGATACAAGAAACGACTCCATGGTACAGGGGAGTTCAAGTGTATTTGCTAACGGCATAGGAGTATGTAGAATAGGTGATAGAGATAGTAGAAATGATAGTATAACTCAAGGTAGTTCAGATGTGATTGCCAGCTGATATAAATATAAACATGGCCACCAGAAATACCAGACAATATTCAGACTTTAATCTACTTTTTTCCTCTCACCCCGTAACAGGTGATGTAACAAAAAAGAACGATGAAGAAGCGGTAAAGCAATCTCTTAGAAATTTAATATCTACGAGAAATTATGAACGTCCCTTTCATCCAGAAATCGGGTGTCAAGTACATGGTCTTTTATTTGAAAATTTTAATCCTGTAACAGTACAGGTTATGAAAAGAACTATTTTTGATACAATCAGTAAGTTTGAGCCAAGAGTAACGGTGTTAGAAGTTAAATTACGAGAAAATGTAGATAGTAATGAAATAGTTTGTGATATAATTTTTAGACTTAATAATTCCGATAGACCTATTACTTTAACAACCCTAATAACAAGAATAAGATAATGTCTAATCTAAGAATAGCAGAGCTTGATTTTGATCAAATTAAGTCAAATTTAAAAACTTTTTTAAATGCTCAAACTGAGTTTACAGATTATGACTTTGAGGGGTCAGGGTTATCAACCCTTCTTGACGTTCTTTCCTATAACACCCATTATAATGCCTATCTTGCCAATATGGTAATGAATGAGATGTTCTTAGATTCTGCAGTCAAAAGAGCCTCAGCTGTTTCAATTGCCAAGCACCTTGGGTATACCCCAGTTTCAGCAAGGGGATCGGTAGCTAATTTAGATATTGTTGTGACTAACCCCACCGGTCTTCCTGCTACTTTAACAATGGATAGGTACACCCCCTTCACCTCCTCGGTTGACGGTACGTCATATACCTTTTTGACTACCGAGGCTAAAACGGCCGTTCGGGTAGGTTCTACCTATACTTTTTCAGATATAGACGTAACTGAAGGTACTTTGCTAAGCTACAGTTATGCTGTAACTGATACCACCCCGGCAGCTAAGTACGAAATACCTAATGATAATGTAGATACAACTACTATCAAGGTAAGTGTCCAAACATCTGCCTCTGATACCACTACCACCACATATACCCTTTCCACCGATATTACAGGTATAGGTAGTACATCGGAAATATATTTTTTAGAACAAAATCCTCAAGGTAAATATCAAATATTTTTTGGTGATGGAGTAATCGGTAAAAATTTATCAGCCGGTAATATAGTGAGTATTCAGTATTTAATTGCTTCGGGAGCTGAAGTAAACGTATCCAGCACCGTTACACAAACGTTTACCGCAGGCTCTACCATTGGCGGTTCAAGTAACATAACTACTACAGTAAACAGTAACTCAACAGGGGGTGCAGATGCCGAGAGCATCACATCCATAAAGTTTAATGCTCCAAGGGTAAATGCTGCAAAGAATAGGGCTGTTACAGCAACAGACTATGAAGCCCTCATACTTGCCAATTATGCCGGAGCCGAGTCAGTTTCTGTATGGGGAGGGGAAGATAACGATCCCCCCTACTATGGTAGAGTAATGATTTCGTTAAAACCGTTTTCATCTTTTACTATATCGGATGCAACTAAAGAGTCAATAAAAAATAATATTTTAAAAACTAAACAGGGCATTACAGTAACACCAGTCTTTGTTGATCCAACTTTCTTTTTTGTTGGTATAACAGCAGATGTAAGATATAACTCTTCAACAACCACCTTGTCTTCTGAGCAAATTAAATCTCAGGTTAGTACTGCAATTACAAATTATTTTACAACTAACTTACAAAAATTTAATAAGAGCTACATTCATTCTACAGTTATAAGTGATATTTTAAAAAAGAATACCTCTATTACCAGTGCTCTTTTAACTCTTAAACTTCAGAGAAGAATAATTCCTACTTTAAATTCTAATAATATTTTCAGTGGTGACACATCAATAAAATTTAGAAATTCCCTTAACCCCGGTACCATATTATCTAGTTATTTCTTTATTTCATTGAGTGGGGTATCTACGCTTGTAAAAATTACCGATCTACCTGATTCCTCCCCACCAAGTGATACAGGTTCAGGAGTTCTTCGCCTGGTAAATGTTGTGAATGAAGCTGTAGTTGCCTCTAATATAGGTACAGTTGACTACGGTACAGGTGTTATCAATATAACTGGTATAACTCCAATTGGTATACCTGCCGGGGTAACGGATATTCGAATTACAGGTAGCGTACAAGAAGCAGACTATAATCTAACTGTATCTCGCAATGAAATATTAGTTCTGGATGATACAACTACAAATAAAATTGGCGGGTTAATAGCCGGAACCAGTATAACGGTTACATCATCAGTTTAATATGGCTACTACAAGAATAAAAGATAAAGTATCCGAACTGATTAGTAATCAGTTACCTGAGTTTATCAGGTCTGATTTTACTACTTTTGTTGCTTTTTTAAAATACTATTACAAGTTTTTAGAGCAAGATCAAAATTCTCTTGAACTAGTACAAAACGCTCGGCAATATAATGATATAGATTTGACAGCGGAATCCTTTGTTAACTATTTTATTACTAATTATGCAAATGATCTGCCCCTATCCCTCCAAGCTAATAAAAGTCTTTTAATAAAAAAAATAGAAGGTTTATATAAAGCCAAGGGTAGCGCACTTTCAATTGAAACATTGTTTAAGGTACTTTACGATACCTATGCTGCAACCAAGCATCCTTATGATTTTGTTTTAAGACCTTCTGATGGTCAATGGAGTTTACGTACTTCGTTAAGAGTTTTAAAAACCTCCGGTAGCACCAATCTTATAGAAGATAGGTTTTTAATCCTTACTAAAAATAACATTAAGTATGAAGTTGAAATAGTACGGGTAAAGAGTATAACTGGTAACTTGTTTGAAATATTTTATAAAAGTAAAATTGATATACCGTTTGAAATAGACGATGATGTATATGTAGAGAGTACCAGTGCAGTTATTTTTACCGGTGTAGTAAAGCCAACTACGGTATCTTTCTTTATCAGGTCAGGTGGTACCGGATTTAGAAATGGTCAAGTATTTAATGTTTCAGTAGGTGGTTTTGATACTCTGGTTAGAATTACCAGGGTCGGTGCTAACGGGTCCATACAAGCTTTAAAATTTCTAAGCTACGGGTATGACTTTGTAAATGATATTAGTATAACGTTATCTAATAATCTAGGTGTATCAGCTGTAGTAAAATATTTTGAGACTACCGGGGGAGGATTTACTGAGAATTTCAGTATCATTAAACCTCATACAATAACTGATCCTAATAGATATTTTTTTAGTGACTATGTCAGCCCTTATAATTATACGTGTACATTACTGGTAGCCTCTTCCACTTCTTCTCAACAACTGGTCTCCACAACTACAGATAGTAGTAGTGAGCCTGGGGCATCTGATGCCGTAATTAACTTTTTTGTAGGAGCGATTGCAAGGTATCCTGGAGAATATCTCTCTACTCAAGGATTTTTATCTGAGCCTGATGTAAGACTCCAGGACAGTAAATTGTATCAACCATTTGCCTACCAGGTAGAATCAGAACTAGATATATCTGTGTTCTATGATTTAGTTAAAAAACTGGTTCACCAAGCAGGTACAAATTTATTTGTTGATAGAGTAATATCTAATACCGCAGACATCTCCGCCAATGTGAGTATACAGAGCAGTAAAAACGTTGAAGCTGAACTTAACAGCGTATTTACAACTCTTGAAACTGTATTTAAAAATACTAATAAACAACTTACCGATTCTGCTAATGTAACCGAAAGCTCAACCTACTTAATGAGTAAGTTGGTAGACACCGATCTTATTACATTATCTGACAACACACCTATCACTATATATAAAGTAATTGATGATATTTTAACTGTAAATGATAGTGTATTTGCATACAATGTTAATAAAGTATTATCTGGTGAAGACAACGTTATTTCTAACGATAATTTATTCTTCTCCACCCCTATTACTATCAGCAGCAATCAAAACTTAGTAAATATAAATGAGTCTGGCAGTGGTTTAATGATTAACTACACAGATAATACTGGTGCATCAGGTTATTTCCTTGAGCTTTATGCTGGGGAGACAATCTTTACCATTACATAATATGGTAGGTATAGGGTATAAATATACAATAGAACTTCTTTAGAGGAAAAAAAACATGTTCACAGAATCAGTAAACGTTAAGGGTAACCTAGAAGTTATCCTTTTAGATCAATCAGGTAATCAAAAAGACTATAGGAAAATAGAAAATTTGGTTGTAGCGGTGGGTAAAGAAGTTATTGCCGCTCGCCTGGTGGGCAATACACTTGCAGTAATGAGTCACATGGCTGTAGGTTCTGATAACACAGCAGCCACAACCTCACAAACTACTTTAGGAACAGAACTTGGTCGGGTAGTTTTAGACTCTACTTCAAGATCTTCAAATACTATTACCTACGTTGCAACATTTCCGGCCGGCACAGGTACAGGTTCTTTAGCAGAAGCAGGTATTTTAAATGCTTCCTCTTCTGGTAATCTTTTATGCCGTACTGTATTTGGTGTGGTTACCAAGGCTGCTGGGGACTCAGTGGTTATTACCTGGAACGTTACTGTAGCATAATATGGCCTTTCTTCTAAAGGACTCTATTCACCTCACCCTGGTGGATACAGTCTATAATGATTTCGTATCTCGTAGATCTAATTATTACTATTTTATAGGTAATGTATTAGATTGGGATACGCCTTCATCGCCAGAAACTCCTGGAACAACTCAAGATTATGAACATTATACTCGAAATGGTATTATTAATGTTAAAAAAATTAATCTAAGAGATGTATCATACGTAGTACCAAGGGTTAATTGGAGTTCCGGTACCGTGTACGACCAGTTTGATGGTGAGTACAGTTCTACCTTTACCTCTTATTCAGGTAAGTCGAGTTTAAAAACTTCTAATTTTTATGTATTAACCGGTTCCTTTGGTGTATACAAATGTATATTTAATAATAATGAGTCTGCCTCTACTCAAGAACCTTTCGGTCAAGATTTAACTACCATTACTACCTCTGATGGGTATGTATGGAAATATCTTTATACAATTCCTCTATCTTCTCAAAATCGCTTTCTTACACAGACCTTTATGCCTGTTCAGAGAGCTGTTACGAATGCCTATTACTCCAGGGGTGAGGTTAGTAGTATAGTTATTGATAATCAGGGATCGGGGTACACTGGAAATGCATTAGTTAGTCTCAGTGTACAAGGTGAGTTTACCGGGGGTGCTGGTAACTCTATAGCTAATATTAGACCGGTGTTCAATACAGCTGGTGAATTTATTAAAATACTAATTGATGATCCTGGGGCAAAGTATAAATCAGCTAATATTTTAATTAATAATTCCGGAACTACCGGTCACAGTCAATATAATAATATCAGTAATGTGAGTATATACTCAACAGGTTCGGGTTATTTTACAAATGTAAGAAGTAATACTACTGTAACTATTTCAACATCTGGTAATGTTCAACCACTTAGTAATGCATTTGCTATTCCTGTGTACGGGGGTACCAGTAATTCAATTGTTGGTATAACACTTACAAATAAAGGTAATGGGTATACTCCAACAGTAAGATCTAACACCACCATTACTATTGCAACTACTGGTAACAGTCAACCTACTGCTAATGCTACTGCCAATCTAAACTTCTCTACCAGTGCCGTTTTAACTCCAGTCCTAGTCAATGGTGTTTTAGAAGAAGTATTGATTGAAGATGGGGGCATAGGTTATAGTTCAAACCTTACTACCACAATTTCTACTATAGGAGATGGTACTGGGTTGGTACTTACACCTTTTGTGAACGCTTCTGGTCAAATTGAAGATGTAATTATTGAAGAAAGAGGTAACGGGTATACTCATTTAGATATTACCTTTGCAAGCGCAACAGGTACAGGGGCCAATGCCTTTGCCAATCTATCAGTTGATGATCTAGACACTCTACAGACTGTGGTCGAACTAGCTGCAGTTAATGGAGGTATTCATGCATTCAGAGTTAATAGTGCAGGTAATGGGTACTCTCATGCTAACGTTGTAGTTACAGGAGACGGGACTGGATTTATTGGTAATGTAATATTAGCTAATAATACTATCAGTTACGTAACTGTACAAACTCCAGGTACAGGCTACACATATGCTGATGTTGTAATTACCGGGGATGGAGCTAATGCAAATGTTTCTGCTATCTTATCACCATACGGTGGTCATGGAAGTGATCCGGTGGCGGAGTTATTTGCTGATACTTTAATGTTTACTTCAACTATAAATAATGAAAAGAATCACGGTATTACTATACAAAATGATTATCGTCAATTTGGTATAGTAAAAGATTTTACAAAGTTTGGAAGTAGCCTTGCATTTGCAAATATTGCCGGTAGTGCTTGTTACTTGTTAACTATGGATACTGTATCAGGGTTAGCCAGAGACGATATTCTAACACTTACATCTGCCGGTTCTGAGAGATCGTTTGAAGTTGTAGAGGTAGTTAGTTCTTCAAACAAATTGCTTCTTCAAAATAAAAATAATTTTAATTTAACCGTAGGTAGTGTACTTACTGATCAAACATCTAACTTGACTTACACTGTTACCGTAATTGATCATTACCCCAATATAAATAAATTCAGTGGAGATTTACTCTTTATTGATAACAGAACAGCGGTAAGTTACAGCGAACAACAATTAGTTACTCTTAGAACAGTACTCAAATTATAAAATAGGTAAGAGATGGCGATTAATTTTAACACCGATCCGTATTTCGATGACTACAGTGAGAGTAAGGGTTTCCACCGTATTCTTTTTAAACCAGGGGTGGCTGTTCAATCAAGAGAATTAAATCAACTTCAAACTATACTTCAAAATCAAGTTTCAAGATTCGGAAATCACGTATTTAAGCCCGGTTCATTGGTTATACCAGGTAACATAAAATTTGATAAAAATGTAAATTTTGTTAAACTATTAACTACTTTTAACTCAGAAGATATCGAAGTTGCTAACTATCTTAACAGAGAGATGATTGGACAGACGTCTGGGGTAAGAGCACAAGTGATAAATGTTGAAGATGGTACTGTAACTGATCCTCCTACAATTTTTGTAAAATATCTAGACTCGGGTACCAGCAGAACTGCTAACGCCTTTAGTGCAGCTGAAGATATTGTTACCAATGATGCAGGTACTACTTACAGTGCAACCGTTTCATCTACTGGTAAATGCCTGGGGGCAAGTATCAGTGATGGGGTTTATTTTGTAAAAGATAATTTTGTAAAAGTATTTTCTAATAATATTATTTTAGATAAGTATCTTTCTAATTCTAATTACCGAGTTGGATTAGAAATATCTGAGACTATAATAAACAGTGATGATGACGAGTCATTACTTGATCCAGCTATTGGTACTTTTAATTATTTTGCCCCCGGCGCAGATCGCTATAAAATTGAATTAATTTTAACTAAAAGAAGTTTTGCAAATACAACAACTTCAGATAATTTTATAGAATTGTTAAGAGTGGTTAACGGTAGCGAAACTAATTTAGTTGATAAACCTGGCTATAATATTTTAGCAGATGAATTAGCCAGAAGAACTTTTGATGAATCTGGGGACTATACTGTAAAGCCTTTTAATCTTAAATTTATTGAGCATTCTCAAACTACTGGAGACTTTACAGGGTATACAGGTAATGCTTTCGGTAACACTAATCTATCAATAGCTATTTTAACTCCCGGGAAAAGCTATGTAAAAGGGTATGAAGTTGAAACTCAATCAAACAGATATTTTACTTTTTCCAAGCCAAGAGATACTGCTAACGTTACTAATGCAGTAGTTAGAACTCCTATTGGTAATTATGTAGAAGTAAAGGATGCATTTGGTATTCCTAATTTTACTTCTAACTTAATAGATATTAATCTATACGATCAATATACTGCTACCCCTGGCTCACCGGCAGGAACACTAGTAGGAAATGCAAAGGTTAGGGGATTTGAATCTCCTTCAAGTAATGCCATGTTGGCTGCCTCAACCTTCAATACCTTCCTATTTGATATCAGTATGAACAGCGGGTACACGTTTGAGAGAGATGTGAAACAGCTATATCATGCAAGCGTTTCAGATACTGGTTATGTTTCAACTGCTTTTTCAGCAAACATCGTACCATCTACCAGTACCTCTATTACAGGTACAGTTAACCTTACAAATGGAAGTAGTTCTGTAGTGGGGGTTAACTCAATATTTACCTCTGACTTAGAAGTCGGTGATTATGTTAAATTTAATTCAGATACCTCAAACTCATACCAAGTTACTGCAGTTACCTCTAATTCTGTTTTAACTATAGACCGAGTTTACCCACTAGCCAATGTTTCTGGAGTTAATACAACCAGGGATGAGGCAGTATTGGTTGATAATGATAAGGCATCGTATATCTTCCCGATGCCCAATGATGTTATAAAAGAACTTAGTGATATAACTATTCGTACAAGAAGAGTTTTTTATGGTACTCTTTCCTCTAATGTGATTGCTTTGACTACTGCTGTAGGCTCTACCTTTGCATCAAGAACCGATCAAGACTATTTTGCAGTTGCGGTAACAGGGGGCACAGCAGGTAAAATTTATAAAATAGAATCCGATGAAATTACCTTTACCGATGCTCCTACCAATCGTAACATATCTATTGATCTTACTGACTACGGGTTAACTAATCAAGACGTATTAGTTTATACCACTATAATTAAGAACAATCCTGCAGCAAAAGCAAAAACTTCTACTTCTTCCTCCATTACTTTAACAGGTATTAATGATTGCCAAGCTATTGTAATACCTTTAAATGTAGCAGATGCGTATGAACTATCTAACGTAAGAATGTCGGCTAATGCTTTTGGTACTACCTATCTTGAAAGTAATTCAATTGACATTACTGATAACTATACTTTAGAGAGTGGACAAACTTCTACTTATTACGGTATATCTAAGATTAAATTAAAACCCGGTAAACCTGCACCTTTAGGCCCTATAAAAGTTCATTATGATTTCTTTACCCATGGTACAGGAGATTATTTCAGTGCTGAGTCATACCCTGATTATGATACTATACCTACCTTTAAAGATCAAGGTATAGTTTATTCTTTAAGAGACTCTATTGATCTAAGACCAAGAATTTCAAATGACAGTGTAAATTTTAAAAACACTGGAGCTGTAAGAAATGAATTCTTAGACTATGCAAACGATTTTCAAACTGACTACTCTTATTATTTACCCAGAACCGATAAAATTTATATTACCAGCGATGGTAAGATAACGTATAAGGAGGGTATATCAAGCCTTGAGCCTGTAGAGCCTTTGATACCTGCTGAAGCCATGCCACTATTTGTAGTTGAGCACCCTGCATACGGTTTTAATATTAATAGGGACTCAATATTTTATGCTTTAGACCAAAAACGCTATACTATGAAAGATATTGGTAAACTTGAAAACCGTATTAAAAATTTAGAATTTTATACTACTTTGTCTTTATTAGAATTAGATACTGCAGTATTTTCAGTCAAAGATAGTTTTGGATTAGATAGATTTAAAAATGGTTTCGTAGTAGAAGCATTTAGAGGGCATGGTATAGGAGATGTACGTAATTTAGATTATAATATTTCCATGGATTTTGATAGTGGAGAACTAAAACCTGCATTTATTCAAGATAATTTTAATTTAGTTGAACAAACTCCTACTGAAGCAAATAGAAATAATAATGGATATGTAGTAAGAAATAATACTGTAATGTTACAGTACGAAGATCTTCCGTATATAGTTAATGAGTTTTCAGATTCGGTAGAAAGTATCAATCCATATGATAATTATACCTTTACAGGATCAATGACTCTATCCCCTCCTGGAGATACCTGGTTCAGTGTATCTGATAAACCGCTAATATACAGAGATGATACTGGAGCATACGATACTTTTATTCCAGACTCTGTAGGTGAAGCAACCTATGGTTCTGTATGGGGATCATGGAAGCAGTTTTGGTATACCCCATCTAACAAAGATGCTGCTAAGGCGGTACAAGGAGGGGTGGTAATAACAGATGCCAGCACCACTGGCAGCTCTACTAATGCAGTTTTTCCTTTCATTCGCAGTGCATCGATTAGATTTACAGCCAAGAAGTTAAAACCTAATACTAAAATGTTTGCTTTCTTTAATGAGTATAACGTTACTGATTATTGCACAGCTCAAAATACTACTTCTAATGTTACCTTTACCGGAGATTTTTTAACTACTGCTCCTGATATTATTACCGATGAAAAAGGAACTGTTACAGGTGTTTTTAACTATCAATTAGAAACTAATCTTCTTCGTATTCCTGCTGGATCAATTAAATTTAGACTTACAGATTCCTCAAGTAATGATAATAATAAGGAATCTTTTGCTGACGCTATATATACTGCAAGTGGTTCAATATCATATACAGAACCTCCAATAGTAAGAGCTCCAATTATTTTAGAACCTCCAAGAGTAGTATATACACCCCCGGTAGTATTTGTAGATACCCCCTCTCCACCTCCAGTTACTACTGCATCTCCAGTATATGTTCAAGAAGTTTATACTTCAGGAGGAGAAGTTGATATTGGACCACAACCTCCTTATCCCCCTGTCGGTGGTATAACCTGTCCTGCCCCAGAAATGAAGATTTTAATGGCTGATGGTACATTAAAAGAAGCTGGTAACTTGAGTATTGGAGACCTTGTAAATACCCAGCATGAAGACACATTAATATGGAACACCTATCCTGTTACATATTGTAGTATAATTCCAGAAGTACCTAGAGTTAAAATTATATTTAACGATACAGAGTTTATTGGTAGTTATGATCATAAATTTTATAATGAGATAACTTCATCCTGGTTAATTGCAAAAGATGCAAAGATTGGGGATATATTATCAGGTAAAGTAATTACAGGTATTGAAAATCATACAGTTGGTCCAGTAGTTAAAATTACTATTGAAGATGCACATACTTATATTTGCCAAGGTCTGCTGAGCCATAATAAATCACCACCACCTCAGCCTAGAGCTGCAGTAATAGGCTTTGATGCGGTACTGATTGGGGGAATATTTCAGGGTACTTCCAACGTTGGTACGTTTGTAGAGAATTCAACTACTACATACAGTAATAATTTAGCAACCGCAGCAGCAGCCGCTGGAAGTTCATTGACAGCTATTCAGGCTACAGCTATTGCAAATCCGGGTGGGTATGACTTGAATAGAGAAATAACAGCGAATGATGGAGGAACTCAATATAATTTCTTCTCAGGCCCGGCAATTGCTATACTTAATCCAACCTCTCCTTTATCACAACCTGGTTACTTATTACCGAATGGTGTACCTCCTGATCAATATCTTACAGCTACAAACATTCTTTCTGCAACTGATAGTAGTGGAAGCACTTTTTTGAATAGAGTTGCTGAAACCACCGGAAATGATTATAATACTACCGTTGTACCTATTTTTGAAGCAACTAGAGCAGCTACAGCTAATGCTGTTGATGCAGGTACCCCTACTGCGGATATGTTATCGTTCTGGGAAGTTGGAAAAGCTAACGGTTCATTTCCTGACTCTTCTGAGGGTATACAAATAGCCATTTCTAATTATGCTGCTGCTATTACTCTCAGTGTAATAGAAGCTGGAGCTTCAGGAAATGGAGCATGGGATATTTTAGCATCTAATGGCGTACAGAGTATACCTGAGTCCTATTAAGACAACTTTTAATTTAAAAAAAATATTATATCAAGGAAATAAATGTCTAGTTTAAATGCTGATGGAGGAACGGGATTAAGTGGTTATTCAGATACACTTGCACAGTCCTTTTTTGTGGATAGAAATTTACTTTTAACTAAAATAGATTTATTTTTCAGTGAAAAACATGATAAATTACCTGTAGAACTTTCTGTTAGAAAGCTGGTAAATGGTATTCCAAGCTCTACTATTATACCCAACTCCTTGGTGGTAGTTGATTCAGATGATATAAACACATCTGCAAATGCTGTTGTATCTACCAGCTTCACCTTTCCTGTACCTATAAATTTAGAGTCCGGACAGTACTGTTTTGCTCTATCCTCTGATAGTAAAAAACATAAAGTTTATGTTGGACAAATAGGGGGTGAAGATAATGCTACAAGTTCAACTATCTTTAAACAACCCTATTCCGGGGTTATGCTTATGTCTACCAATGGAGTTAATTGGACGGTAGATCAGACTCGAGATATAAAGTTTAAAATATTCCGGGCCAACGTTACCTCCCAGGCAGCTACTGTTGATTTAATAGTTTCTAGAGATACTCTTAAACAACCAACAATATCTGTATTGGAGAACAATCCTTTTCAAGCCTTTAAAGGTCATTCTATCCTGAGAGTGTTTCATAAAAATCATGGTTATACCAATGGTTCTGTAGTTAAATACGATGGTATTCCTGGACATTTTTTATATCAAGCAAATACCTCTGGTAATACAGTATCAATTAATAACATACCTACCACTTTACTAGCCAATACCTATCTGACGGTAAGTAATGTGGTTGCTAATGGATATACTGTTGCTGTTGCAGCTAACTCTTACATTACCGGTAATATAACAAATAAAAGATTTGGTGGTGGTGGTGTTACTGCTACAACACCTCGTAAATTTTCTGCTATTTACCCAGCAATTAGTACCTCTACCCCCCCGAGAACTACTATCAATCATAAATTAAAAACTACAGATACGTCTTTCACAGTCAGTAATTTTGAATCTTATAATCCAGATACTATTTATTTTAATACCGAAAGATTGTTAGTCGACGGTCAGAATGCAACTTTATCAATGGCTGGAGCAGAGAGTTTTATTTACAGGTTAGAATTAAAGACCAGCGATGGTTTTGTATCTCCTTCTGTCGATCTTCCATTTACAAGCGCAGTGTTTGTAACACCAGATATTAACTCTCCCTCTACTGCAGATAATTTAAATGTGGATTTAGTTACTATTGCTAGCGCTAATACCCTTATCTCCTTTGCTTCTTCTGGTGTAGTAACAATTGGGGGAGAACTAGAAAGAGCTAACGTGAAGACTATGGTACCTGGAGCATTTGTTACCATTACCACATCTGGTACAGTCACTAATAACGGTACATTCAGGTTAACGGCGGTATCTAATCAAGGCAATACATTCAGTATTTTAACTGCTAATGCAGTACCGACAGGTAATGTAACCAGTATCGTATACAGACCGATGTTTGTATCGGATGAGGCAGCTTCAGGAAGCAGTACACGGGCAAACTATATCACCAGAAAGATTGAACTTGCCACCCCTGCAACCAGCTTACTTGTAAGGTTTGCTGTCTCCCAGCCCGTAGGATCAGATGTTGAGGTATATTTTAAATTACAAAATGGTAATGAGGCAGCTGGGTTTGATACCAAGGAATATACCCAGTTAGATCTCGGTACGATAAAAGATACGGTAGATGGTCAGTTTGTAGATATTGAAAAATTTGTAGATAGTTTGGCCTCTTTCAGTGCATTTGTAATTAAAATAGTTTTAAAGTCTACCAATATTGCCGCTTATCCCAAGGTGAAAGATCTAAGAATTATTGCACTAGAATGATAAGTAAACCAGTTATGAAGGTGAGAGATCACCCCACCCTTTATCGAGATCCTAATTCTAAAGCTATTTTGGTAGTTGATCAATCTACCAGACAGAATTATCTTAATCAGAAAACTCTTGCTCAGAAAACCTCCCAGGTAAATAATGAATTGCAGGTAGAGATGGGGGAGATGAGGCAGGAGTTAGGGGAGCTTAAACTGATGTTAAAAGCCCTTCTCGATCATTCTAAGACAGATAAATAAACCATAATACCAACGATTACAGCAAGGTAACCCCATGGCAACGATAATTTTAAGAGACTCAGGTTCAATTTCCAGTCCAGGCTCGACTGCAAAAGGCACCCCTCTAACCAACCTTGAGGTTGACAATAACTTTTCGAACCTCAACATTACCTTGGGTGTTCTCTCCAATCTTACCACCACAGCTAATGCTAACCTGGTCTCAGCTATTAACTCCATTACCTTTACCCCCGGTACTGCTGGTAATGTGCTGACCAGTACAGGATCTACGTTTACCAGTCAGAGTCTTCCGGCAAGTGGTTTATCTTATGTAGAAAAATCGGCAAATTACACCGTTACCAACAATCAAGGTGTTTTATCAAACACCGCCGCCGGCGCCTTCACCATTACCCTCCCCGCCTCCCCCACCGTTGGTAATCAGGTGGTGATTGCTGATTCTTTTGGTTCATGGAGTTCTAATAATTTAACCATTGGTCGTAACGGATCTACGATTGAAAATTCAGCCGCCGATTTGGTATGTGATGTGGGTGGGGCAAGTGTTCAATTGGTGTACACTGGTAATACATGGGATGTTTTTGCAACTGTAGCCGGAACTGGGGGAACTGCCGTTACCCTTGATGGCACCCAGACACTGACAAATAAGACCCTTACGGCACCAACCATTAACAGTGCCAATATAGTTACCTCTAACGTTGGAACACCATCTTACATTGTACTGACCAACGCCACTGCCCTACCCCTATCAACCGGAGTAACGGGTACGTTGCCAGTTGCCAATGGTGGTACAGGTATTACAAGTTTCGGCTCCAACGTTGCCACCTTCTTAGGATCACCAACTAGTGCAAATTTAGCGCTGGCTGTTACCGATGAGACAGGTTCGGGTTCTTTGGTATTTGGTACATCCCCCTCCTTAACAACCCCCGACATTACCACCGCCAACTTGCTTGGCTACAGTACCATCAGATCTGTATTTGAAACGGGTAATGTGGTTGCGTCTGCACCTGGAGCCAACGTTCAAATAGATTTAGGAACCAGGGCAGTTCAGTACTTTATATCTGATGCTTCTACTAACTTCACAGTTAATTTTAGAAATTCTGCTGCTGCCAACCTTAATTCCGTTATGAGTGTAGGTAACACCATCACCTCTGCTGTCATTGTGACCAATGGCGCCTCGGCCTATTATCCAACCGTATACCAGGTAGATGGGACGGCGGTGACGCCGAAGTGGCAGGGAGGTACTGCACCAACCCAGGGTAATGCCAGTTCAACAGATGCGTATATCTTTACTATAGTAAAAACTGCCTCTGCTACCTTCACCGTGCTTGCCTCACAAACTAAATTTGCTTAAACCTATAATATGCCAATACTTACCACCAAGGGTGCTGCCTCTGCCGCCGGTCTAGGCTTTTCAGCCAGTTCAGGGCCTGTTAACTACATTGAGGATGTGTTTTCAACGTACCTCTACACAGGCAACAGCTCTACACAGACCATTACCAATGGCATTGACTTGGCTGGTAAGGGTGGTTTGGTTTGGACAAAAAATCGCACCAATGCTTACGATAATTATTTGTATGACACAGCCCGTGGTGTAAACAAAGTTCTTTTATCAAATAACACTATTGACCAACAATCACTTGCAAATACGTTAACTGCGTTTAATTCAACTGGATTTACATTAGGTAATAGTGATTATGGAAATATTACTAATGGCGCAGCAGCGGTTTCTTGGTCTTGGGCAAAAGCTCCAAAGTTCTTTGATGTTGTGACTTATACGGGAACAGGCTCTGCCACAACAATTGCTCACAGCCTTGGTTCAGTGCCGGGTTGCATCATCATTAAGCGTACAGATACAACATCAAATTGGGTTGTTTATCATCGTAGTTTAAACACAACGGCAGGCGGTTTAATAGCATTAAATTTAACTTTTGGTGAACTTTCAGATGCAAACGCATTTAATTCAACAGTACCAACATCAACAGTTTTTACTGTAGGTTCTGCTAGTTCAACCAATGGCTCTGGCGGCACATTTGTGGCTTATGTATTCGCCCACAACGCAGGAGGCTTTGGTCTGACTGGTACAGACAATGTGATTTCGTGTGGTTCGTTTACGACTGATGGCGGTGGCAATGCTACGGTCAGCCTTGGGTATGAGCCGCAATGGTTCTTACGCAAGAGAACCGACTCTACCGGAAACTGGACGGTTGTGGACAACATGAGAGGTTTTACGGCGGACGGAACTGATGCTTTTCTGTATCCAAATTTGAACAATGCAGAAGCCACTTCTGGAGGTAGCGAAAGACTGACTTCCACAGGAGTGCAGATAACAGGGTTCGCCGCGTCAATAACATTCATCTACATAGCCATTCGTCGTGGCCCGATGAAAGTGCCTACGAGTGGGACGAGTGTGTTTGACCCAGAGGCATACAGTGGCGACAACTCAAACACTCGTGTTATTACTACAGGTTTTCCACCAGATATGGTCTGGACAGGAACCAGAGCTAATGGTTCAAGACGTGTAGGGGACAGATTGCGTGGATTGTTTATAAACCCCGGCCCAGTAAGTACTACATCTTCTACTTCAGATGAGCAACTTGACTCGTACAGCAGCCCGCAAATGAACGGCTGGCAAACTGGAAATGGAACAGTCAGATTTGAAAACTCTACAGGGGTCGATTACGTTCTTCATGCATTCAAACGTGCCCCCAGCTTCTTTGATGTTTGTTGCTATACAGGTAATGGCTCAACGCAAAACGTAAGTCATAACTTAGGTGTTGCGCCTGAGATGATAATTCTCAAAAATAGAGATGATGCAGGCACAGATTGGTGGGTTTACGCCGCACCGCTAACAACACCTCAAAATAAATATCTCCGTTTACAAAGCACAGGTGGAGAATCAACTGCAACAGGCTTGTGGGGAAGTTCTTTACCAACTTCAACAACCTTTGGTCTAGGTAATTTTTCTCCAAATCAAAATACTAAAAAGTTTGTCTCCTACCTCTTTGCAACTTGCGCTGGTGTTTCCAAAGTAGGCTCGTTTAGTTATGCAACTGGTTCAAGCACAAATGTTGATTGTGGTTTTACATCTGGTGCAAGATTTGTCATGATTAAGCAATCCGATGGGGTGGATTCTTGGTATGTTTTTGACACAGCAAGAGGCATTGTTGCTGGTAATGACCCATTTATTGAATTAAATAGTTCAGCTGCAGAGAATTCTGGTTTCGATGCTATTGACCCTTACTCCGCTGGTTTTACCATTCCAGCAGGTGCATTAGGAACTGGAACATTTATCTTCTTGGCTATCGCATAAGGAAAAATCATGCAAATCAGAACACAAACAGGGCAAGTCATGTACGAAGCAGAATTTCGTGCACACACAAAAGCCAATGGCGGCCCATCATGGGATACAACAACAACTGAAGTCTTAGAGGCTTTGGGTGCTGATGTAGTCTTTGAAGGCCCACAAGCTACCGGGGGAACTGTTTACCAATACTCTCAAGCCTCTGGTGTTGAGCAGATTGATGGTAAGTGGTACACCAAGTATGTGCTTGGCCCTATCTTTACCAATCGTCCGGCAACCGACACCGAGCCAGCACAAACGGCGCTTGAGCAAGAAAATGCTTACAAGGCTTCTAAGGATGCCGATCAGGCTAAATCTGTGCGTCAAACAAGAGATACTAAGTTATCTGAGACTGATTGGAGATTCCGTAGTGATATGACACCTTCCCAGGATTGGAAAGACTATTGTCAAGCGTTAAGAGATGTACCAGAACAGGCTGGGTTCCCATGGACCATTACATGGCCAGAGGCCCCTTGAACCAACAAGTTAATGCATAAATATAAGTATAATTAAAAGAGACTATAAATGGCCCTTCTATCAGCAATAATCCCGGCCTCCCCCGGAACTTATATCCGCACCAGTTTTACCGCCACCGGTGGTCAAACCTCCTTCAGCGCCACCTACAGCCCGGGGTTTGTTGAGGTTTTTCTTAACGGTGTATTACTAAATTCCTCCGACTACACCGCCTCCAACGGCACCACAGTGGTATTGTCCGCAGGTGCAACCGCCGGGGATATTGTAGAGACCATTGCCTACAGGGTAACAGACATTACCACGGCCTCCACCGCCGTTACGGCCACCAATTTATCAGGAGGTGCGGCCAGTCGTATTCCTTATCAATCGGGTATTGGGGCAACAGCATTTATTGCCAACGGTAACAGTGGGGAGGCATTGATCAGTGCCGGCACCTCCGCCCCTGCCTTCGGTGTTTTGGGAGTAGCCGGAGGGGGCACAGGCTCCACCTCTGCCACCTTTGTAAACTTATCCTCCAACGTCACCGGTACATTGGCTGTATCCAATGGAGGTACAGGTATCACAAGTTTTGGCTCCAACGTTGCCACCTTTCTTGGTACCCCTTCAAGCGCCAATTTTGCCAACGTAATTACCAACGAGTCAGGGTCAGGTAATGTGGTGTTCAGCACCACCCCCACCCTCACCAATCCAACCGTTACCAATTATACCGAAACTGGGTATTCAGCCAACACCAGTACTGCCATCACAATTGATCTTGCCAATGGTACGGTACAAAACTTGACTCTGACTGGTACAGCAACCATCACCATGCCATCGGTAGGATTAGGTAAATCTTTTATCTTATTTTTAAGAACCGGGGCCGGGGGCTATACTGTAACCTGGTCAACGGTAAAGTGGCCGGCAGGTACAGCCCCCACCATCACCTCAACAGCAAGCAGGTTGGATATCTACTCCTTCTTCTCCGATGGAACCAATTGGTACGGCGCAAGTGTCAGCCAGAACTATACTCCATAAGGTTAATTAATGTTTGCTGCATCTAAGACTGCTTCAGCCTCTGGAGACTATCAAATCTCACGCAGTTTGCGCTTTAATAGTGCTGACTCTGCTAATTTAAATAAAACTTTTGCATCATCTGGAAACCGTAGAATATTTACACTTTCTTTTTGGTTAAAAAGAAGTAGAGTTGGTGTTGACTATGAAGGTTTTTTTGCTAGTGGTAATGGAACAGACCAAATAAGATTTGAAAATGTCGACCAATTAAGATTCTCATTAAATTCTACGGCATCTGGAGACTTTGTAACAACTCAAGTATTTCGAGATGTGTCGGCTTGGTGTCATATTGTTTTTGCGGTCGATACAACCCAAGCAACATCAACTAATAGAGTAAAAATTTATGTAAATGGTTCTCAAATAACTTCATTTACAACATCGTCATATCCCACATTAAATTATGACTGTAACTTTAACAGTAATGTTAGTCACAGACTTGGTATAGCGAACGACACTTCATATCCATTTAATGGCTACATGACCGAAACATATTTAATTGATGGTCAAGCCCTAACCCCATCATCCTTTGGTGAAACCAACGCACAAACAGGCGTATGGCAACCTAAAGCCTACTCGGGTTCATACGGCACTAACGGCTTCTATCTGAACTTCTCAGATAACAGTAACACAACTGCGGCTACTTTGGGTAAGGACTACTCAGGTAACGGCAACAACTGGACACCTAATAACTTCAGCGTTACTGCGGGTGCAGGGAATGATTCACTTGTAGATTCACCAACATCGTATGGAACTGATACTGGTGTGGGTGGGACTGTGCGGGGGAATTACTCGACACTCAATCCGTTGCAGGGAACTGGTCAAACGGGTAGTTTTTACATTACCAATAGTAATTTAGACTTAAATGTTTTAGACAATAGTGGTTATAGAAACTTTGCGGCAACTTTTAGTCCTGAAGGATTTAAAGGATATTGTGAAGTAACAATGGCCACAAGCCCAAATTTTCAAATTGGTTTTGCTTTTGAAAGTATTCCTCCATCAAACACTCAGTACCAAAATGTTGGCACATTTTATATAAGTGACACTGGCAATTTTTATAGTGCGCTGACTACTGTAAGGTCTGCATATACGCCGTCATTTACTTCAGGTGATATTTTACAAATTGCTTTTGATTTTACTGGTGGCGCAAGAAATATTTGGTTTGGAAAAAATGGAACTTGGGGTACTAGTGCCGCTGGCGTTGGTGTCCCAGCAACTGGAACAAATCCAATATTTACTGTTGGTGATCTTTCTCAAGCATGTAGGTTTTATTTTGGAATTAACACAGGTGCTGGAACTGTAACAATAAACACTAACTTCGGTCAACGCCCCTTTGC
>SXGQ01186294.1_pt1 | contig 22551 bp, 17 predicted proteins | sample 3178371 | NCBI WGS metagenome assembly SXGQ01 (sample SAMN11356859, study PRJNA531348) | freshwater metagenome | isolation source: freshwater sample F1-20 | place: China: Fuxian Lake, Yuxi | collected 2017-12-25 | reverse complement strand
CGCGCTAGCCCGACCAGAACTTCCGTTTCCGTTGGATGTGCACGATCTCTTGCTCCTCCAGCATGACCGGTTCGGACCGGCGCAGCACGTACACGACCAGACTCACTGTCGCGTTGGGTCCGCCGAGCACGCGCGCGCAGACGGACGTGATCCTCAAGGGGTCGACCTTGCGGATAAGTTCCATGTCGCGCAACTCCACGTCGGTCGTGACTCCAGGCTTCGTGTCCACGCTCCCGATGACCTCGTATCCCTGGTGCTTGGGCGAGACCGACCACGACACGCACAGCTTGAGGGCATGTAGCATGTAGATCACGTTCCGTATGGTCGCCCGGTCCTCCTCGAGGACGCCGTCCAGCACAGGCTCGGCGGGCAGCTTGATGACGCACGACTCCATGTTCCCAGCCCGTCCGGCAGCAGGCATATATAGATTCTCCTCGTATCTGCCCATCCGGCATGGCGTCAATGGTCTACGCGGTCGAATCCTGGATCCTGGCCCTGATCAGCTGGGCATGGCTGACCTTCCAGGAGATGTGGGCCTGGAGCCTGCTGAGCGCTCACGTCTTCTACGGGCTCATGTGCCTGAGCACGCTCAACGTGGTCGTCTCCGGCGTCGCACCGGACAGCGCTGGCCCGAGGAGCGCCTACTTCGGGGCGGTCTTGGCCCTGACCCTGCACACGGCCTGCTGCGTCCTGGACACCCTGCCCATGCCGCAGGTCGGGCCCAAGGTCTTCGTCTCGCCGTTTACGGACTCCAGGACCTGCACGCTGGCCAAGTCCAACCAGCTCTTCTTCTTCAGTGACACCACGCTCTATCTAGCCCAGGCCGGCGCGACCCTGGCCTACCTGATCATCCAACTGGTCGTGTCCGGAGCGGCCCTCCTTGACTCGGACAGGCGATCTCTTTGGCCCGGACCTTCCTGGGGCTGTGGGATGGGGATCCTGTTGTGTGGCCGGTTCATCAGCGTGTTTGACGGGATGGCGACGGGCCTCTCGCCGCAGGCCAAGTACCTCGAGATCTACACCCTCCCTGTCGCTGAGTTTGCGTTCCTCTTGTACGGGTTCATGTACCTCCTGGGCATCATGGGAGCGTTGGAGGGCATGCTCTTCCCCGGCCTCATCTGGCGCAAGAGCGCGCGCTATGTTACCCTCACGGTGGTCCTGCTGTTCGCGCCCTTCCTAGGGTACTCTCTGGGCATCAAGGGGATGCTCACCCCAGCGGTGATTACTCTGCTCGGCCTGGCCATCCTCGTGACCATCGTGGCGGTGGTGGAGGCGGCGCTGGCAGTCCCGGTCGCAGGCACGCTCTCCCTCGACCCCCCAGCCCAGCCCGCCAGGCCGCCCCCGCAGCCGCCGGTCTGGCTCAGGCCTCAGGGGGCGCCCGTCTACCAGCCACCGTTTGCCCAGCCGTCCGCGCCGACGTGGAATAGGCCCCCTCAGGGCAGGCAGTTGCGAGAGCTCCGCCATGTCATCCCCTCGCCCGTGGAGATGCTGGGCGAGAAGAGCAAGGCAGTCTAGCCCAGGATCAAAAACATGGGTCCGGCTCACTATTTAGGCGCTGGTCGGTTGCTGGGTGAGATCATGTCGGATACCAACTCAATGCTGCACAAGGGTCTCACGATAGTGAACATACTCTCCGTGTGTACTGGCTTGATCATGAGTATCGTCATCGCTAGCAACGTCCTAGGCTGGGGCTGCGACGAGAAGGACTGCCAGTCCATGCTCTACATCACCACAACGTTTCTCAGCACCAGGAAGATCGAGACCACCTTGGGTTGGCCGGTCGCCACGGAGCGGGCCTTGAGCGATGCAGTGCAATACCCGTTTAACAGTGCGGACGGGACCAAGGATCGCGCTTACAGGTTCGGACATTACCTGGAGTGCATGTACACTGCCCGCATGGCAGATAAGGCTTGCTCGCCTGGGCTCTCCTTCCCTGATTACTCCTTCTGCTTGACCAATAACTCGGCCGTCCTGACTGGGCTGGACCAGTGCGCGTCTTTCCCGACCGTCGGGGGGATCTACTACCACTGGCCGACCTCGGAGGAGTATCTGGGCTGCCTCTGGAATAATCCCCTGTTGCAGAACTCGGAGAGCCAGCGGGCCAGCAAGAACGTCTTCCGGGCCTGCGTTGAAAAGTCCCTCTGGCCCTTCTTCGAGGTGCCGCAGGGGATAGACACGCCTGTCTTTATGGGCTCATACAACTGGGGGCTGCTCCTGCTCGCCGGCTTGGTCGTGATGACCAGTTTTGGCGTGTACCAGATGAGCTACAAGGAGGAGGGCACGGTTAGGCATGGAGAGACCTCATATTTCATGCGACTGGGCCTCATGTGGTCTGGGCTCTCGCTCATCTGGGACATTGCTTTCCTCGGGGTGTTTCTGGCGGTCGCCTTCCGGGGGTCGGGTGAGTTCCAGAAAGGGGGTGGACTGCCCACCACGTCGTCCACGACCTTTGTGACCTTCCTGGTCCTTGCGGCAGCAGTCGTGTACTTTCTGGCCATCGTGGTTCAGCCCGCCGACAAGAGCTTCCGGGCCATGCTCGTGGGGGATGGCTCGGGGATAGCCAAGATAGTGCCTCGCGTAGGCAATCCAGCCTGCCCCGACCACGAGAATCAGCGGCTCATCTTAAAGGGTACACTTCCAGGGGTTGATCCAAAAGGGGATAAATCAGACGAGTTTACACTTAATGAGGAGCAGGTCGCCAACTACTACACTCCGCCGCTCTTGGCCGTCTGGGCGGACTCGTACTTTGCAGACTTCTGTATTGTCATGGGTATCGCTGGGGCCACTGGGCAGCTGAGCACGGACCAGGCCTGGAGCCTGTTTACGTTCACTTTCATGTACCGCCTGCTCAACATGATCATCAGTCGGTGCATGTCGGACGCATTCATGAATAACATTCGATTGGACAAGACTGTCAACGATGCCAAGAACGGAATCGTCAGCCGGCCGAATATGTTTTTTAAGGGACGGGAGCATATTGGTCCGGGAAAATGGGCGAAACGCAGTGGGAAGCCGGACGGCTTGAATTACCACTTGAACATCCGGGTCATCGGGTTGACCACGCAGCTGGCGGCTCTGTACTTGTATATCGGGCTGCTGTACATGGTGTTTAACTCAAACAGCGCGCTGAACGACTTCAACACGTTCAAGGGCTTCTTCGTGACGTGCTTTGTCGTTCCAGAAGCCTTGCGCCTCCTGGTCCATCTGTTTTACCAGGTCTTCTTCGACAGCGAGGATGATGGGGTCCCCTGGATGCTGTACAACTCAGCCCTGTTCATCTGGCTCTGGGACTACATCTTCCGTTTGATCTGGGTCTGTGTGGTCATCCTGGAGACCAGCAACAACCCTGGCACACTCAACTTTCTCAAGACGCAGACCAACGCCCTTATGCGGGACTACGTGCCGTCCATGGCCTTCTAGAGCAGGACCGTGCACAGGCCTGTTAGGACCAGAAGCATGCTCTCCTCCGCGATGGACACGTCAGCCACGAGCACAGCTGCCACGATCAGGAGGACAATGTTGCTTGCGAGAGCCCGCCACATCCTCCCCTGAGCACGGCTGGCCAGACTGTTATACCAGTCTGCTCCGTGCGTAATATTAAAGAATGTTTTGGCCTGAACCCTGATCCGCATGTCCGCCACTCCCAATACCCTCTTGTGGGGGACAGCGAACCCGGAGGGCCTCAAGGACTCGTATCGCGGGGTGTACCTCAACTCCAGCGACATCAAAAGCATGGTGGAGCAGGTCTCGCACGCCAACGCGCAAGGGGCTGGCATCCCCGTGAAGCTTGAGCACTCCGGAATCGCTCTGGGCAGGGTGGTCTCCGCTTGGGAGAGCAGGGGCACTCTTGAGTGTGTCCTCGAGATCAACGAGCGCGTCCTGGAGGGTTCAATCGGCGCGGAGTTCGTGCGCTCCGGTATCTGCAAGGACCTCTCCCTGGGGTACACGGTGGAGATGGCCCAGTCCGGCACGGGCCAGGTCCACGCGCGTAAGAAGAGGCTCAACGAGATCTCCATCGTGGTCAAAGGGGCCAGGCAGAAATGCAACGTACACGGGATCAGCAAGAAGGTTTTTTCTTAGTTAGAGCCCGTCTGGTCTGAAAGATCTCGACTGCTCCTGTGCTCTGGCTGAAGTTCACGACCATCCCCTGGTACCTGGACTTTCGCGTGCAATTCATGCTCTCCATGTATTTCTGGAGCTGGTCTGAGGTCTTGCGGGGGCAGGCCATGTTTGCCTTGAACTCGACAACGAGGTTTCCTATTATGATGTCGCACCGCCCGAAGCCCACGACGTCCCCCATGAAGTAGATGGGCGCGATGACCTCAGACCTGTGAGGGATCTTCTCGCTGTTGAGGGACGTGATCATCGCGCGGTGGTAGACCCGCTCGCTGTGGCCCTTGCCGAGCGCCCGGATCACCCCGTCGGCGTGGCGGCGCAGGACTTGGACCAGGCTCTCCCCCGTTGGCCGTCTCTTCCTGGGTCTGGGCATGGGAAATGACAGTGTTTGCGAGGCGCCCAGGCAGCCGGCAGTGAAACACGTCTTTTTTTAGTCATGGTTTTTGGGCTTGGTCCTGCGTGGGACAGTTCGTGACTTGCGGATGAAACGGGCTGGCGGGGGCATCATCAGCATTTCTCTGGATGACCCTCCCGCAGGCCATTCGATCTCCAACTCGCTGAGGCCGTGGTCCAAGTCCCCGGCGAGGCGCACGCGGGCCGGGACAGGCTTTGCGGGGCATGCCAAGCAGGCCTGTGCTACGTCAAGGGCATCCTGCAGGGTGATCTGCAGGATGGCCCCGGTCTGGTCAAGGCGGATGACGCACGAGCGAGAGCCGATGGGGCGGAGGAAATGGCAGTCCGTCCAATCGGTCATGCTTGCCTGTCAAGACAAACAACCGCGTGTCCCTGGGGTGTTTCGCCGGTTTTCACTCGTTTTTTACTAGCACAAACCCCGCGTCGACCACGCGGTGCACGGTGTGGGAGGCGATCGGGTGCCGGATGAGCAGGAGGCCCAGCGACACGAAAAACACCAGGACCAGGACCAGGTCCCGGAAGCACAGAAGCACGCAGAAGAGCATGACCCCCAGCAGACAGTTCTCGCACAGGAACAGGCACAGGATGCAGGCCAGCGTGGCGAACGCGGGGACGCCTATCTGCCACATGCGGGCCCGGCAGTGGCTCTCGTATGCCTCGTTTTCGAGTATGGCCTTGCGCAAGAGCCCTGACTCTTCGTCGTCCGTGTCCATACGCTCGGCGGTGGGACAGACTGTTTTTATAACGACTAGTGCAGATGCTTGACCACGTTCGCCGGATCTCCAGAGTACACGGACGCCAGTTGTACGTCCCAGGGGTTCACAGCGAGCGTGATGGCAGTGGCGCTCCGGGCGGTCCTGCGGTTCGACCCCCTGGGCTGGTGCAGGCACGTCACGTAGAGCTTGCCGACCTCCGGGACCCGGACGTGCGGGACGTCCAGGCGGGTGTAGAGTACCTTGCCCCCCCTGCCCAGCTCGCGGAAGCGGGCGTCGTCAAGCACCGCCATGTTCAGGTAGAGCACCTCGCCGACGGGGAGCAGGCACTCCGAGAGGATGTCCATGAAGAAGACCCGGGCGGTGTTCATATTGGACGTGAGGAGCGCGTGGTACGTGAGGTCGGACGGGTCAAACAGGCTGCCATCGTTCTCGTGCGGCGGGACTAGACAGCCGATCTGGCGGGTCTCCTCTCTGGTTTCTGGATTGGTCTCGACAATCACCACAGCAGCGCCCGCCCTCTGGATGAGCGGGGTGAGTACGATGCCTTTCGCCCGGATCTTACTTTCCCAGGCCATGAAGTCCAGGTTTTCTGTCACAGCATGGTCGAAGCTGTCGCCATGGTACGTCTCCAAGGCCACCTTCTCGAGATCCAAGTCCACCCGCAGGAGCCCCACTGCCTTTAGCTGGCCCTCGGGTGGGTGTGGGGTGTGGAACGTGTACGAGACATCTGGCATGAGGTGATAAGGGGACTGAAAAGGCCGTGTCAGACAAGGATTATGGGGTTTAAGAACAAGCAGAACACGCACCGTGAACGCGTTGGCAGGGACCTCCATGATGTCGCAGTGCAGCTGCTTGCAGACGGCGCTGAGCTGGGGGACGTGCATCATGTCCTCGGGGGCGAACCTGCCACGAGCGCGGTGTGAGCTGGAGAATCACACGAAGCCATGCTGTCAGGCAGGCACGAACCGGCCGCACGCCTTGGCGATCGGGAGGATCCCGTTGCGCACGAACGAGGGCTCGTTTGGGCGGAGGAAGTGCTTGGGTCGCTCTTTCATCTCCGGGATGTAAAGCTTGACCGGCTGGGTGGACGGACCGAAGCGCGGGGTCACACAGACGTCGCCGGGAGTGCAGGCGGCGGGGGCGTGCGAGAGGATGATTTCCGCCAGGCTGTTTGCGAAGCTGTTGCTGGCGTCCGGCGTGATGTCCGTGTTTCCGATGAGCGCCAGGACGGTCAGGAGGGACCAGACGTTGACCCCGATGGCCTGGGATTGCACCTGATCGCGGGCGCGGATGTTGAACTGGCGGGCGAAGGGTGGGTGGCCCGAGTCCATGTAGTCCATCATGCCCGGGGCTGAGCGCTCGAGCCCCAACGCAAGGAGGTGCTGGCGGCTGCAGAACATCCTGGGGCTCAGCAGGCCGCGGAAGTCAGGGGCGAAGCGCTCGGCCAGATACACCAGGGCCAGTCGGTAGGTCGAGACCTCTGGGCCCATATGACACTGCCCAAACAGCTCCTCCCCAAACTGGGCGGCGATCCTGAGGGCGATCTTGTGCGATATGTCGTGGTTCTCGTCCTTGTCCTTGCCCATGGGCACGCGCATCAGGCTTGTCTTGGGGTTCACCGGCAGCAGGTCGGGGGTGGCGTCGCCGGATATGTAGCACGAGATGTTCGAGTGGGCGCAGAGGGGGCTGTCTTCGGGCGGGCAGAACCGGTTGTTGATGACGCAGAGACGAATGAACTCCTGTATCTGCGAGTAGTCCTCGCGGAAGCCGGGCTCCATCCTGTCGAGGTCGGGCGGCTGTTCCAGCTCGAAGAAGGTGTTCAGGCTCTTGATGCTGACGACCGGGGCCCGCAGGTGGGTCGCGAACACGTTGGCCATGATCAGGCTGCCCATGTGGACACCGCGGTACAAGAGGTTGCAGAAGACGATTGGCACGCAGGTCATGGCCAGCGCATCGGTGTGGATGTCGAGCCAGAGATGCTGGATCGTCTCGTCCTTGGGCTTGCCCAGCGACAGGGTGTGCAGGGTCTTGAGCCAGATGGACATGATGACCCCGCGGGACTTGTACCCTTCCCGCATCCGGCTGAAGTTGTCCCGCACGAAGACGTCCATGCAGCTCGAGGCGTACTGCTTGATGTAGAAGAATCCCCAGTCTAGAAAGGCCCCGACCCCGGGGTTGACCTCGGTCGGGAAGGCTCCAATGTGGTTCAGGAGGCCCACGTACAGGGCCGCGAAGTTGGACGTGTACGCAATGCAGTTCACGGCTGTGTCCTGGTTCTCCAGCGGCTGGTTCCGCGCGGTGTTGGCGTTGGTCTCCGTGTCGTTGAGCTCGGTCCGCATGCGCTTGGCTGTGGGCGGGGGCACGCCGGGTGAGACCACGTGGCAGACCACGTCAAGCGTGTTGCCCTCCTCCTTCTGCTCAGCATTCTTGCTGCCCACGTTGGACGCCAGCACGACGATGTTGTTGTTCCCGAGCTTGCGCTTGGTCGAGGCGACGCGCGTGGTGTTGACCTCCTGGCTGTTGAACGAGACTGTCTGGCCCACCTGCTCGTTCCGGGGCGGGCCGTACTGGATCAGGCTCTTCAGGCTGTCCCTGATCTCCGTGAGTGACATGGCCTGGAAGTTCGCGTCGGGTGGCGGGACGGCCACCAGACGGCCGGCCGCTGCTTGCGCGGTCACCAGGTTCTCCCACACGGTCGCTGTATAGCGCATGCAGTTCAGGATGAGGTTGTGCCTGTCCTTGGGCGGAATCATCAGCTTGTCGTACAGCGCGTTCCAGATCTCCATCACCCGAGCCAGGAGGAAATCCATGCCTGTGGTGTTGGGCTTGATCCGGCACGGCACGGGCCCGTCCGGGGTCTGGCACTGGAAGTGCCCGTTTCCGGCCATCACCACGATTGTCACGAAGAAGAAGGTCCTGTGAGTGCGCAGGTTAGCGCTCGCAAAGCCAGGCGGTGAAGGGTGTGTGGGGCAGTACCAGGTCTCGTTGGTGTGGGCAAACTTGAACATGAGCTGGGACAGCATGACCTCCACCGCCCCCAGCAGGTTCCCCGAGTTCAGGCAGAAAAAGCGGTTCATGTCCTCCCAGATCTTCATAAAGCTGTGCCAGGCACGGTATACGCTGTCGTACCGGCGCGATTTGGAAATCTTCGCGCTCTTCTCGCGCAGGGTGTTGGCGATCGAGTGTGGCGCGCGGGTGCACACATCCTCAAATGGCATGAGGTCAAACACGGCCTTCATCTGGGTCACCGTGGCGCTTCTGAAAACCTGGCACTCGATCATGCTCTCGAGGTTCTTCGTCACGCTGGCCAGATAGTCCTTGGTGATGCGCAGGACCTCCTGGATGGGCGCACCCTTGGACCGTCTCATCTGGCAAACACACAGTCAGCTGGAAAACCAGGCCTCTGGTACAAAATAGGCACTACCTGGATGTCCGAGCGCAAGGCTTCGGCCCACATGCGCTGCCGGTTCGCGAGGACCAGCGCGCTGAAGGGGTCTGCATCCGGCCCGTAGTACGTCCGCAACACTAGTAGGGGGTTGGCCTTGCGCTTGTCCTTGAGCAGGTGGTCGATTTCGGGGCGAGTGTCCACATCCGAGCTGTGCACCAGAAACGCCGTCAGGATCGCCCGTGTGAGGTCCGGCAAGGCCTGGTCGGCGTCCCCTATGCTCGCGATGAACACGGAGAAGTTCCCGCGCGCCCCGTTCGCGTCGAATTTGTGCATGAGGGGCAGCGGGGGCAGGCCAAACACGGTCACCTCGTTGGTGTCTTGGTCGACCTCGAGGGGCCAGCCGCCGCTGTGCCCTATGTGCATCCGCAGGTCAGTCTTGTCCTTGGCACTGTCGTACTTGCCGATCTCGTTGCCCAGGTTCTCCTGGCGCATCGCATCGTTGTTGATGGACTTGTTCATGTACTCCAGCCAGGCGTCTGTGTACTCGTCCGACCGCTGGAAGGTCATCTCTGGACACCCGATGATCCGGATGGACGACAGATCGGCGTTTGGGTGCTCGTTCCTGATCGTGTTGAAGATCTTGAGGGGGATCTGGAACGGGGACAGCACTGTCGATGTCCCCAGCACACCGCCGGGCTCGAGCCAGTAATCCTCTGGGAGACCGAGCTCGTTCTCGTCCGCGTCGAGATTGCAGAAGCACTCGTAGCGCATGATCTCTCTGAGGAAGCTGCTGGATTCCAGGTAGAGTTCCATCAGCTGCTCGTACTTCTGGCATCCCATCTTGGGCTTCATGAGGAACTTCTCGAGGATGTACGGCATCAGCGCGAAATTATCTGCAGGGACGACGAAGAGCGCTGCGTATACCTCTCGTTTCTCCTTGCCGTCATTCTCGCTGAAGACCGCTCCCGTGAAGCCAATGTAGACGCTGAGTGGTGGGACCAGCTCCTTCGTCTCGGAAGCGCGCTCGTTCTGGCGCTTCCGGAGGATCTCGTTCATGGAGATGAACCCGCTCGCCGTCTGCATGGGGTCTCGGATGATCCCGTCCGGCTCCAGGCCCACCCCCGTGCTCACCAGCCGCCGGACCACCTTTGGCTCCATCTTGTCGTGCACGACGTCGGTCGTGCCGGAGGGGGCAGCGTAGTGCCCGAGGTCCAGAGCGCTGTTGGCTACCGACGTGAAGAAGAACAGGGCCTTCTGCATGTGCACTGGTAGGCCCTCGGCAGCTCTGGCCAGAAAGCAGAGAGGGAGCCCTTTGTTTGGTGAGGACAGCAGACTCTGGTGTTCGGGCATCAATAGCTCCATGCACTTGGAGCGGGCGGACATGGTGGCCAGCTGCTCCTTCGTGGGGGACATGCAGACTGGCTTGAAGACGCTCTCCATCGGGATCTCAAACTGCTTGAGGCTCTCTGGGATGTTCTCGCCCCAAAAGGTCCGCAAGCTCGCTCTGATTTTGCGCCCTTGCTGGGATCTCGCCGGCGGGGAAGGGCTTCGGTGCGGCCGGATGTTAGGAAAACCTGGGCCGAACTGCTGAGAGGGAGCGGGGTCTTGCTGTTGGGAGCCGTCTTGTCCACCTCCTTCTTCCTGTTCGTCTTGAGTGGGGTGTGGCGGTGAAAACTCGGGGATGCCATCGAGAACCTCTTGGAAGAGCTCGGCCTCCTCCCTGGAACAGCAGTCATCGTCCGACATGTGCGTGCCGATCTATCGGAAAGAAACCATAAATTTCGGTTTCTATCAAATTATACTAGTCTGCAACTCGAGAAAATTCGTCTAAAACCGATGTTCAAAAAAATTCGTCCGAAACCGGGGTTCGGGAAAATTCGCCTAAAACCGACCCCACGCGCATGCAATAAAAAGGGCTCATTTTTTTAAACCAAAGAAGGCTGCCACGTTCCAGATCAACTCATGTTGCAGCTCGCTTCCAGCAAGGCGATCCCTGACCTCTGGATATCCAGCTGCCTCTGCACCGCTCTTGCATGGCCTTTTGTCTGCTGTGCCATCCCTCTCGGCGAATCCGGTGAACCATATGAGCGTGAATGCGAGTATGTCCGCGCTGAAGAGTACGCACATCTCTGCAGGAGTCATGAATCTGGGGCTGAGGGGGCTGCATCTCTCTAATACGTTCCAGGCTGTCTCAGTGTATAAAATGTTGCTCGCTTTCCGCCGGAACAGCTGCTTGGGGATGGTTTCGCTACTGTTCTGGCTTCTCCTTGTATTCCTGCCTTCCTCGGATGCGCTGTGTCGACCGGGGGAGTATAGTCCTCAGGGCGGAACCTGCTACAGCTGTATGAGCGGAACGTATTCCAGCGGGACGGGCACTACCCGCTGTGAACGGTGTGCTCCCGGCACCTACGCGCACGAGAGCGGGATGGACGGCTGTCTGGCTTGCGCTGCGGGGACTTTCCAGTACGCGATCGGCAAAAGTACGTGCGATGACTGCCCGGCTGGAACAGGCCAGCCCGCGATGGGCTCGACGGCGTGCGTGTCATGCCAAGCCGGTTTCGCGCAGGGGCTGGAGGGGCGTGCAGTGTGTGTCGCCTGTGGTCCCGGCTATTTCTCGACGAAGCCAGCCTCTGTTTTTTGCGAGCCGTGCCAGAGCGGGTCTTTCCTGTCGTCGTCCAATGGCACCACCTGTATGGCCTGTCCCGCCGGTGCCATGCAGGCCAAACAGGGCGCCTCCGCGTGCGAGGAGTGCTCTCCCGGTCACTTCCAGGCTGAAAAGGGAAGGCCAGACTGCACCCGATGTAAACCCGGAACCTTCCAGCCGGGGATGTCCAGCACGTCCTGCATTGCGTGCGGTCCGGGCACGGCACACTTGGGTTTTGCGCGGACGTCCAAGTTTTCCTGCATCGACTGCGCCGCTGGAACCTACGCGTCGGTGCTGGGGAGCTGGTCGTGTCAGGAATGCGCGCCAGGGACGTTTCAGGAGCGTCGAGGAGGTGTGGCATGCGCGGCCTGCAAGCCAGGCACCTACGAGCAGGGGACTGGCAGTTCAGCATGCGCTCTCTGTCCAGCAGGAACAGTCGCGACAGGCGTGGGAGGGACAGGTGGGGCGTGCTTGCCATGCGCCGCGGGCACCTACAGCTCCTTCTTGGGTGCCAGTGAGGACCATCAGTGCCTGCAGTGCCAGGCGGGCCTCTTTTCGACGGGTTTGGGCCAGGCGGGCATGGATGCGTGCTTGCCGTGCCCTGCCGGCAGCTTCGCGGCGGACGGGGGTGGTTCCTGCCTTGCCTGCGGGGACGGGACCTTCTGTCCATCTGGATCTGCCCAGCCCATTGAGTGCAAGGATCCGGGTCTGGTCTGTAACGGGACGCACATGGACGCGCGGGCAGGTCTCTTACCCGTGCTGGTGGATGGTAATTGCACTGGGGCACTGGTCTGTCCTGCTGGGACTCGCTGCTCTGAGGGCTTGGAGGACAAGGGTGTGCTGGATGGCAGCCAGGAACAGACGCATTTCGTGGTGTTTCTGGATGGCCCGCTCTCCGTAGAGCTCGGGTGTGGATATGTCCTGAGCTACGGGTATGCGCGCATCGACGGATCAGTGCTGAATGATTCGGGGAGGGTGCTTTTCAGGCTGCTTCCCACTGGATGCAAGCCAGGTTCTTTCCTGCTTGGAGAAATATGCAAGCAGTGCACGGGAGGGACATTTTCGTCTGTGTTTGGCGCGTTGACCGAGAAGACCTGTGCGTCGTGCCCTGTTGGGACGTATTCATCGGAAACGGGGTCAACCGGCTGTTTGGCTTGCGCTCCCGGGACCTTCCAGTCAGAGGAGAGGAGGAACCAGTGCCTACCATGCCCCGCTGGCTCGTTTCAGGCGTTGGCTGGGGCTTCAAGGTGTGAGTCGTGTTACCCTGGGGCATTCCAAGGCGCTGGGGGTGGGACAGTCTGTCTGTTGTGCCCTGCTGGGATGTATCAGGCTGGTTTTGCAGGGACGTCATGCGCTGCGTGTAACAGCCTGTCAGAGTTCAGCAGTGCTGGTGACACTGACTGCCTCCCGTGTGGCAAGACACCAACGATGACAAGCGGGTGCCGACCAGCCGTCTTACCAGGCAACACCAGTTCTGTCTGGATCAGCGTGGATGGGAGAAGAGGGGATGAGTGCATTGCTCTGGCAGACTCTGGCCGCTTGCAGGATGGGGTCCTCCGGGTCAAATCATTCCGGCTGGAGCCCTTTGCCTGGTGCAGACATACCCTGCGCGTCTTGGGACGGCCGGAGCTGTCCAGCAGCACCTTGGTCCCTCCGTCCTCGCGCGGCTCTGATATGGCAGGGGTGCGTGTCGTCCCTTACAACGAGACCTTCTATCCGGCGCTGTGCAGGCAGGGAGAGGGGTTCACCGTGTTGTATAGGACCAGGCCGATTCAAGCAGCCACTTTTGAGATCCTTGATCCGTCTGGCAAGCACCTTCTGTTCCGCGGGCCGTGTGCTCCTGGTGAACCGGGGGTGTGCCAGACAACCAGCTTCTGCCCCGTTCAGGACGTGATGGTGCGTGTGACGAGCAGGAATGGGGCTGTGGGATCTGCTCTGGTCATGGCGGGGCTGGAATCCCTGCAGTGCCCGCCTACTGGCGAGTGGGTGGTGGCGTTCATGCTGCAGGGTCCGTATGGTGCTCGCTTTCCTGGATCGACTCTGCGGTTTGACGTGCGGGTCTTGAATGCGCCAGATCGCCTCTTGGCCTTCAAGCTGTCCCTCCAGATTCGACCAGCCTTTGGGTTCCTTTCGTTTCAGACGAGCCTGCCTGTAGAGCAGGAACTATCGGATGGGGTCTTGGCCATTTCCGGTGACGCGTCTGGATCAATCGTGGTGGGAGGTCTGCTAGGACGGCTGGATCTTCGTCTGGACGGCGAGCATGCGGGTCTGTTGCGAGTCCTGCGTGTGAGCCCGGGCGGTGCACAGCTCATGGTGGGTGAAGGCTGGTTCGCCGTGAGGGTGCAGGGACAGGGGGGTTCCTGTCTGAGCAACGGGTTTGTGGATGTCCTGACAGACTATCCTCGTTGTACTGGCCTGTTCGCTTTGCCCAGCCGGACCCAGCTCGTGCATTGGCAAGGTGTGCAGGATGCAGCCGTTGTTTTCCCGGGTCAGATGGGTGTGCTGGGCGTCTGGAACACGCGAAGAGTTGATACCGTGGACGCCCAGTGCACATCGCTTTCGACGGGTGTCCTGGAGGTCGCGTCCTGCCAGCGGATCGTGCCGCGCGGGCCGGGGTCGTGCATGGTGGTGATCCGTTTCCAGGATCAGAAGCTGGGTGCCGTGGTGCGCGTGTTGCAGCCGGAGAATGTGCGGGCGCTGCTTGTCGGTGGGGGGCGGATGGTGGTGCTTGGAACCCTCCTCGGGCGGGTGATGGACATTACCCCGTTTGTCTTGGCCAATGACGAGGTGGTCTGTCCAGAGGGCGGGAACGTCACGATTGGCCAGCCTGTCCTGCTGCACTTGCAGTGTGACCCGAGCGGTGCAGGAACCCCCGACAGCCTGTTCCTCCTTGCTGGAAACTGGACCCGGCGCGGGGGATTCCGGCTTCGACCGTCTCTCTTAAGCTCGGGGAATGATCGGGCTGGCGCTCTCTTCTTTCGTGGCGATGAGATTGTCCCATATCCAGTGACAAGCGAGGACCCTTCACGCGTGCAGACAGACGGGCGTTGGCTTCGGCTCGTCCAGCAGGGGGAATCCCCGCGCTGCGTGCGGATCTCGGGGGGCTGGAAGATTCCCGTTCTTCCTGCATCTCCTGCCGCTCTGGAACTCGAGCTCTCCAGGACGGTCCTGGTCGTGCAGCAGGACCTGTCGAAGCTGGTCCCGAGCAGGGCAGAGCTGCTAGCGGGACGTCTGGTCCTGTCAGACGGCTCGGGGGTGGATGTTCTGGATCGTTTGGGTTTGACAGTTTCGCCTGGCTTACGGATGGGGAGGGGGTGGCTCGAGACCCTGTATGAACCAGGGCGAGCCAACGCGACGTTCCATCTGCCGGGGGCTCCATGCGTAACTAGGACTCTTGATGTGACTGTGTATTCCAGCTCGGTGGTGTCGGCGGAGCTGGTGTGCCCGCGCTGCCCGAGTATGCTGGCGACGCGCGTGGATCCGCTCTCTCAGCGCTGGCCAACCCGTTTTCCATCCAGTGTTCCTGTGAGCTGGTTTATCGTCAGGCGTCTCTTGGTCGATGGTAGCACTCACGACGGGCTGGAGCTCCTGCAGGTCAGCGGGGCGGGCGTCCTGGAGGGCGAGTTCGTGGTGGGTGTGGTGGGTGGCACGGTCAGCGTGTCGACTGCCTTCACGCAGGCCAGCGTGGAGGTTCTTGTCATCGAGCGGTGGGCCACATCCTGGAGGCTCTTGTGCAACCAGAGGGTCTGTGATCCCGGGGTGAAGTTGGCTCCCGCAGGGGATGGTGCTGGCATGGCCCCGTTTCGCTACGTCACCGTGCTGGAGCTGGCCGTGGAGTTGACCCTGTATAACGGGACCGTCCTGGTTATGCCTGACCCACCCGACACAGCCTTGCTGGTCAATGGGGAGCGCAAATCCTTCCCGGAGATCCCCTTACAGCAAGGCCCGCTGATAATACGGGTTGTTTTCGGGGCTGGCTGGGCATTCACCCTGAGCGAGAACACTGTTGGGATGGAGGTGCATGCTCTGGCCTCCTTGAAACTCTCTGTCCCACCTGTCCTCCGCCAGATCCACTGCACGCGCGTGTGGGAGCGAGGAGAGCTGTCCCTGCAGGCTGTGCTCACGGACGGCGCGCGGGCCTCCGTGCAAGGGGCAGTCACAACCGACGGGACCTTCCTGCGGCTGGATCGGACAGGGATATACGTGGAGGCCCTGTGGCCTGGACGGGCCTGGGTCAACGCGTCGTACGGGCACTCCAGTGTGTCGGTGGATGTGCTGGTGACCATGGAGAGTCTCGTATTTACTGGCCTCTCGCTCGACGCCGTCCCGGGGGTGTGGGCTGCCCCCCTTCTCGCCCGCCTGCCGATGCATTCGACCCTTGAGCCGGCTGTCTTCACGGGTGACAGCAAGCACCTCCTGGCCAAGGTCGTGAGGTGGCAGACGGAGCCGGTGGGGGTCTTGGACGTCCTGCCGTCTGGTGACCTGTCCCTCTTGTCCGATCACTACGAGCCTGTCTTGTTGACTGGAGTGATCCGGTCCTGCCAGGGTGCCCTGCCGCTCGTGTTCAGCAAGTCTATCCAGGTCAACGTCGTGGCAGACCGGCCGTGGCAGGTGGATTTCGGGCAGGACGGGGAGGGCTCGCCCTTGCCAGCGGTTCCGGTAGGGGGGCAGCTTGCCGTCCCTGTATTCCTCTTTTGCGCCAGCCCACTCACGCTTTTTAGAGCAGTGGTCTCGCTGCCTGGTCTGGACCTGGCCCCAGTGTGCACTCCAGGCGAACTCCCGCTCTCCCAGTGCGTCGTTCGAGAAGGGGGGTCGGGTGTGGAGCTCTCGGGTAACTTCCCGGCCAGCAGGCGGACGGGCAGGCTCCTCCTGGGTTCTTTCCAAGGGACCGTCTTGCTGAATGGGCTCTCAAGGCTGCGGGTTTCTCTTGCGGAGCCTGGAAACACCACCTACGAGTTCACCGTGCGGCTGGGGGTTGGGTCCGTCCATTCGGTGTTGTCCAGGATCAACGCGGTCACTGCAGGCTTCTCGGATCCCGGCCCAGTGGACTGGCAGAAACAGGCGCCCACAGATCTGCGTGTCTGTTGTGATGTGCTGGCGACGGGTGCCGGGTCCGCTATAGCGCATCTGGTGCCTTCCAGCTTCAGTCTCAGGAACATCACGCTGTATCCTGGGGGAGCTTTGCTGGCCCTGACGGATCCCAGGCTGCTTGTGGAGTATGACAGGCTCTTGCTTGATTTTGACGTGAGGACAGAGACCTGGACTGTCAGGCGGCTGGTTCCGTCATTCGAAGATACTACCCAGATCCTGCTGGACTATCTGCATCCTGGGTCATCAGAAAGCCTGCAAGCCACTGTTGTGGTTAGTCTGACGGAGCCATATGAGCTGGTCGTCTCGCCTGTTGAACTCTCCCTGAAGCGGATTCACTGCTCTGTCAGGTTCCAGGCCAAGCCCGTCGTCGTGAAGCTGGTCCTTCGAGAGGGCACGGTCATCCCGCTCTCGGGTAGGGACATCGAAAATGCGTCTGCTGGAGACCCCTCCCTGGCGAGCGTGTCCGTCCAAGCAGACAGGCTCCTCGTGGCTGGCCTGGCCACCGGGAACACCACCCTCCTCGTAACAGCGTTCCACCTGAAAGCAGTCGTCAGTATCGTCGTGCTGGACGAGAGTGTGTTGCTCCACTCTGTCCGCGTGCCCGACCCGTACGTGCTGGAATCCCCGCGCGGCAGGCCAGTCCCTCTAAACATGTCTGGCACCCTGGAGGACGGGGAGGACATGCCCTACGCCAGCTTTCTCGTGGAAACCGTCACGCCCAGCAGACCGGTCGCGGAGTGGCACGCAGACCAAGGCTTATCCCCGCTGAAGAACACGCATCCAGGTCAGCAGCACACCGTCGTCGTGGTGGTCCCTGCATGCTCGAGCGGGTCTGCCTTTGCTGTCACCTCTAGTCTCCTCGTGCGCTTACGGGCAGATCGCTTGCCGGACGTCGTGGTGGACCCAGGACCTGCCAGCTTCAAGCTAACGCTGGTCGCGGAGTCGGTGCAGGCGTTCGTGATCACCCTGCACACAGACTCTCCTGGGGCTGTGTGCATCCCCGGCCCTGATCTCCCGTCGTTTGCGGACTGTTCGGTCGACGCGGGGACCATCGTTCTGGCGGGTTGTTTCCGTGAGCCCAGGCCGGGACCTGCATACCTCGCCGTCATCCTACCCATGCCCAGCCAGATCAGCGGGTATGTTGAGGTCTTCTCCGGCCTTACCGGCACTACCCGCACTGAGATCGAGGCGGGACGCTTTGGATCTGGCCCCGGCTCTCTCCCTACCACCCTCCCGGCAGCCGATCCCGCCACGCTCGCCAGGGAGTACATGGTCGCGCTGGCCCGGCCGTGGGACGAGGAGGCTTTACAAAAGGCTAACCTGACCCTGCTGGTTCTTACGGGCAGACAGCGCTTGGTGTTGCCGTGGCTCTACTCCAACGACATGGAGCTCTCGGCCATGTTCCAGGTCACGGATCGTTTCCTGATTCCCGACCAGGACAAGACCACCGTGGACGTCGTGTTTTACTCGCAGGAGCTCCCGCCTCATCCGGATGCCACCAGCCATCCCTGCGGCGTGAAGGTCCGAGCCCAGCATGTCCTTCTGGGTTGGTACATGGTGGAATGGACGGTGCCGATCCCGCACCTGGAGCTGCGCGTCGCGTACGAGGTGTCCACGTCGACCTCGCTATCCCCGCTGAAGCGCGGCGTTCGGGAGCCGCTCGTCACGGGCAGACCGCTGCATGACTGTCCCCGCCTGGCCACGGACCGGGCTATCTTCAGGATCTCATACAGGGTCCCCGCTCCCCTGCCCGTGGATTGGACGGAGGCTCGAATCGCGTGTGCTGCCCGTGTGCCGGTCAGGAGGGTGTCTATCCAGCAGCGGACGGGGGGTGATGATGATGGCGTGGCGATCGTCAGTCTGGCAGTGGAGAGTTTTATTAGATGCGCGGAAGCGGATATGGCCATTGACATGCTTCACCCAGACAATAACAGGTCCGGCGGCCGCAGGCTCCTGCAAGCAATCTCGAATGTCCAACCAGCTGGCGTGGAGTTCATTGACGACCCGCCCGACCCTCGAGTCCCTTGCCCGCCTGGCACCTACTACACGCGGAACGGGACGTACGAGCGCCTCCCGCTCCACGCCGTCCTGGGGCCGGATTGTTACGGGATGGCCTGTATGGATGGGTACCTCCTGACCGGCTCCGAGTGCGTGCCCGTCCCGGTCTCCACGGAGCTCGTCTGGGTCTCTGTGTGCGTAATCCTCAGTTTCGTCCTGCTTCTCTCGTGCGTCCTCTGCGCGCTCTATCTGGGCAGGCGGGCCCCCTCTTCCCAGCAAGAGACGGTTGACCTGGTCTCAGAATCCTGGCCTGGCTCCAGCCATCCGTCCGAGCCGTTTGTGGAGGACGACCAGGAGTTCAAGAACATCGTGCTGGGCTCGTATCTCGACGATTACTCCAAGGACATGCTCGACGACGACTTCAATCCGGCTGGTTCCCCTTTGCAGCAGGCCTCCTCGTGCCGGCTTGCCAGAGCGTGACTCTCTGCCACCCGAAGGCGCAGGCGCATGTCCTTGACAAGCACGCCCATCAAGTCCATCCCTACCCCCAGGCTGCTCCTGCACGACGGTGGAATCTCCAGGCTCTGTGTGGCCACCACGCGGTCCTTCCGGATGGGCGTGGCCATGATAAGCGCCCGCGTCTCCCGGTCATACCCCACGGCCAGGCTCTGCCGCGTGCAGTCCATGAAAAACGTGAGAGTAAACCAGGCGTTTCCCATGGCCTCGTGTGCGCATGGATACCCGTGCGAGTACCGCATCCGCGCGGGTCCGTCCGTGCACATCATGACCCCCTCGCTCACCTCCAGGCGGACGGCCCCCTCCTGTCCCCGGCATGAAACATCCGGCAGCGCTGGGACCAGATCGTGCGTCACCACTGGCCGGCCCATCCCAACCCGTATGATAGGCCCGTTCTCGTATTTGCACGCTGAGGCGGCAGCCAGCCTCACGGGGTTGAAACTGGCCTTGTCGTGCCACGTGATGTGCAGCCGGCACGCCTCCTCGAATTCGGCACGCTGCATCCCGTACATCCAGGCGATGGACCTGGCGTACTCCTGTACGAGCCGCGCCAGGTACGGGGCTTTCGGCTTGAGGAGCCGCATGCTGTCCCGGAAGCACAGCTCGGCCGGGCCTGGGGTCGCGAACAGCGCCAGGCGCCCGCATGCTCGCCACTCGTCGTGGGCCGGCATCGTGCACTCCCCGGTCTGCTCGTCGAACAGGTCCTTGGCGTCGTGCATGGCCAGGACCGCCAGCCGTCTGGCCTGGTCCGAGGCGTGCCACAGGCTCACTCCGGGTGGCAAGCTCGCAGGCGAACCAGTTTTCCCCCCTGTCGTTGTGGTGATCTGGGTCTTCTCGGCCACGTACCAGCGCCTGCCTGCGCATGTCTGATGTACCGGGGGGATCTCCCCTCTGAACACGCCCGCCTCCGTCATCAGGCGCTCCAGTCGCACCGGTTTTGCCTCGATGACCGTGTTCCGCCAGTCCCACCCCTCCTCATCCGGGCTCCCCTCCTGCCGCTTGGGCCTGCCCGGCAACACCAGGTTCAGCCGCGCGAAGACCGACCTGAGGTCCTCGTAATGCTGAAACGACGCCATTGGAACACGCGCGGGCAGCGGGCTCTTGGTTTAATACAGTCAGGTCTGGTAGGTCTCGCGGAATACAAGCTTTACTTCATTCTCCGTCATGCAAATCACCTTGCTCGAGATCCCGAAATAGGCTTCGATCTTGTTCTCGTGCGGCAGGCACTTGTCCACCTCGGGGATCGACGAGAGCAGCACCTGGTCCCGGAAAACCAGCCCGTGCTTTAGCATGTACAGCATCCCGCAGACCATGTCCTGCAGGCGCGGACCAGACGTGGCCCGCACGCCGTGCCCTCTCAGCTGCAGCAGGCACAGACTGATGTTGTGCGCGCAATGCCTCACCAGGTCCTCGCTCGCCTCCTCGATGAACCGCCAGTACCGCTCCTGCCCGATCGCGCCCGCCAACACCCGGCAGATGCACGGCAGCTCCCCGGGATGCGCCAGCTTGAACACCCGCAGCTGCTTCTGCATGTGCTGGGCCAGGCGCGCGTACTGCTTGGCATTCTCCTGCTCCCTGCACCGCCGCGCCCGCTCCCCCAGTAAGAGCGAGGCCACCGCGCACCGCACCTCGGATTCCAGCTCCTCCTGCATCGAGATCGCCGGCTTGTCGGGAAAGGCCACCGTGTCGCAGTACTCGCCCGCCGCGTGCCGGACCTCGGGCAGCACGAAGCCGGTGATATCGCATACTCGTGTTCTGTCGTCGCACAGGATCAGGGGGCATGTGCTGTCCACCGAGTTGGCCTGGCAGAAATGGTGCCGCCCGCACTTTAAGCACCCCGCCTGGTTCGCGTCGTACACCTCCCACTGGCACCTCTTGCACGACGGGTACCGGAAAGGCTTGCGCACCCTCCGCCAGATCTCGTGCATCCAGTCGGGCCCAACCGGGTCTACAGCGGGGGCCTCTGGTGGATCGCGCGCCTTTCTATCCTCCTCATCTCAAATCATCCTCGTCCCACCCCTCATCCTCGCTGCTGGCAGGATCCTCCATGTGCTGCTGGATCTTGGCCTCCCGCTCGGCCATGTCCTCCGTGAACCCGTCCTTCTCGGGCACATTGAACGCCACCCAGTCGTGGTAGGCCGCGCTCACCTCGCATGCCAGTCGAAGACAGGCCTCCCCGTGCACCTGGATCAGCTTGCCCTCCACTCTCAGCCAGAATGGGCCCGTCACCCGCTGGCACATCCCCCGCACCTCCTGCGGGCTGTACCGGCGCGTGCTCGACATCCGGATGGGGCGGGCCTGCCAGCTGTGGCAGAGCTCCATTTTTTTGACCTGTGCTGGGCTTGGCCCGGTTGGCAGCGGCCTTTCGAGTTTTTTTTATGTGCTCGTGTATTAAAACCAGACTTCCTGCCTGCTGGCATAGACAGACAGCTAGCTTTATTGACAATTCAACAGAGGCAGGTATTCTGCTTGGTGAAAATGGGCCTGCTGGCATACATTTCCAACTATCGTTCATTCTCATTCTCGTCATCCCGCGAGTAGAGATACTCGTCCGGCGCGCTCAGCACGGGCTGCAGCGCGTACTTGTCCCGATACAGGGAGAGCGAGAGGGTCGTGTACTCGAGCGCCCTCTCCAGCAGCCGGAATAGCCGCTCGTTGAACTCCTGGTTCTGCACGACGTAATCCTCGCAGACGGTCGTGTAGCAACTAGGAATGGGCTTGATCCCCTGGTTCTCCAGCCACTGCTTGGTGCACGCCCGGATCACGTACTCCAGCTTCGCGCAGAACCACAGCAGCACGAAGAAGTGCCAGAACCGCGGGTGCACAAACACCTCGGTCGTGTTCTTGCCCACCCGCGTCAGATCTATGCAGTGCTCCGCGCACACCCCCGACAGGCTGCAGACGTTCTCGCCCGTCAGGACCTTGATGGGGGGTTGCGCGCACGACATCACGTCCTTGCAGATCTTCTGGATGTGCTGGCTCTTTGGGGTCGTCAGCTGGCCCACCAGCGAGAACACCTCCCGCACTTTCCCCACCACCTTGTTCTGCCTATTATACATGACCACCGCCCATCGGTCCCCGTTCTCCCGCGACGTCCCCAGGTGCCGCTTGAAGTGCCCCGAGCTGATCACGTCGAAGGCCTTCACCTGCGCGTACGCGTGGAAGTCCTCGAATGACAGCATGGTTCAGCGTGAGCTTGTTGATCGCGGCCCCCGTTCAACGTAAATACAAGCGGGTCTTTTTTGGCGGGAGGGGCGCTAGATAAGCAGCAGCTCGTCCAATCCAAAATGTCCATGCTCGTCCCCACCGTGCTCATCGCGGCCGCCGTGGTCTACCACACCATGCCGGCTCCAGCAGGCATCTCCTTCCTCTTCGGGCCCGTCATGTACGCCTTGAGCGTCTGGGTCGCCGTCGTCCTGGCCTTCGTGGCCTCCCTCGTCGTCATAGAACTCCTCGCGCTCATCGTGGGCGGCGTGGCAAAGCTGCTCTTGCCGTGAGGCGGGATTCTGATGGCAGGACAGAATACCGGTTCGGCGAGGCATACGGGTTGTCCTCTTCCTTTGAGTCAAAGTCCGGCTCTGGCTCCTTCTGGGGCTGGTCCGCAGGCTCGAACCTCTGTGAATCATATGAAGCGTGCTCCTCTGGCTTATATGGTCCAGTCGTCTTTT
>SXGQ01772514.1_pt1 | contig 22555 bp, 29 predicted proteins | sample 3178371 | NCBI WGS metagenome assembly SXGQ01 (sample SAMN11356859, study PRJNA531348) | freshwater metagenome | isolation source: freshwater sample F1-20 | place: China: Fuxian Lake, Yuxi | collected 2017-12-25 | reverse complement strand
GGCGCCGTTCGGGCCGAGCAGGCCGGTGACGCCGGCAGCCAGGTCGAGCGACAGGGGCGCGAGGGCCTGCGTGCGGCCGAAGGATCGGGTGACGCCTCGGAGGGCGACGGTCGGCGTGGTCATCGGATGGTCTCCAGAGCGAAGGCGTCGCGTCGGGCGACGAGGACGGCGGTGGCGGCGAGGGCCAGGGCGAGGAACGCCACCTGGCCGGCGGGACGGAAGGCGAGGGCGTCGCGGGCGGCGGTGGCGATCGCGGCGCCGCCGCCCATGGCGGTCCAGATGGACAGGCCCGTGCCGGCGAGCCAGGCACCGGACAGCGCGACGGCGGCTCGGGTGGCGTCGACCACCGTGGCGGCGGCGAGGGTGGCGAGGGACAGCCCGAGCGCCGGCAGCAGCCAGCCCCAGGCGACGACCCCACCGCCTGGCATCGCCGTGCCGGCGAGCAGCGACAGCCCGATCGTGGTCGTGAGCACGGCCGCCGATCGGACGGCCACCAGGTGCACGCCGGCCGCCGGCGTCGCGGTCGAGACGGCAGCGGCGGGGTCGAAGGCACGGCCGTAGGCGGCGGCCACGCCGGCCACCGGCAGCAGCGGGGCGACGACGAGGAACAGCGCGCCCTCGCCCGGACCGATGTGGGCGGCGCCGACCGCGAACAGGAGCGTGCCGATGACGGCGAGCAGCCACGACAGCCGCAGCGACGGGGTCGCGGCCAGGAGCCGGGCCAGGTGGTCGGGCACCCGCAGGGCGAGCAGGAACCGCTCGACCGGACCGGGCTTCGGCGCATCGAGCTCGTCGAGGAGGGAGTGCCAGACCACGTCGACCCGGGGCGGGGCGACCTCGGTGGCGACCATCTCGCGGCAGTCGGCGCAGGCGACCAGGTGGGCCTCGACGGAGTACGCCGCCGCGTCGGAGACGTCGCCCCGGGCGTAGCGGGCCATCAGGGCGGGGGTTGCGTGCCAGGCGTCGGACATGCCGTTGGACGTGGTCATGCGAGGGACTCCCTCAGCTGGGTTCGGGCCCGGGACATCCGCGTCTTCACGGTCCCGGCGGGGATGCCGAGGAGGCGGGACGCCTCCCGGGTGGTGAGGCCGTCGAGCACGGTGGCCTGGACCACGGCTCGCAGCTCGGGGGACAGGCGCTGCATCGCGCCGGCCAGGTCGCCGTGCTCGGTGCCCTCGAGCACCCGGTCCTCGGCGGAGACCACCAGCTCCTCCCGGCTCGCCAGGATCGGCTTGCGGGTGCGGCGGAGCTGGTCGATGAGCCGGCGGACGCCGATGCCCCACAGCCAGGCGCCGACCTCTCCGGAGCCCGACCAGGACTGCGGCTTGCGCCACACGGCGAGGAACGTGTCCTGCACGGCCTGGTCGACCACGTCGGCTTGGGCGCAGCGGCGGGTGAGGCGCAGGGTGAGCCACGGGCTGTGCCGGCGGTACAGCTCCTGGAAGGCGGCCCGGTCACCGTCGGCGATGGCCGACAGGAGCTCCGGGTCGCTCCGTGCGTCGTTCTTGGTCACGCACCACCTGTCGCAACCAGCGCCCCGAACGGTTCACGCCGGCGCCGGAATCGATGACGTCGCGGATTGTACGACCGGTCGTGAACCGATCCGGGGGCCGGAGACGACAGACGCCTTCGTCAACCCGAACCCTGATCCGAAGAGGTAACCCCCATGAAGAAGACCCTGGTCCACTCCGCCCTGATCGCCGGCGCCCTCCTCGGCGGTGCCGCCGTCGCCGGTGCGCAGGACGCCGGGCGCGCCGAGCACGGCGAGCTCACCCGGTTCGACGCCGCACCGGCCTCCCTCGAGGGCCACGCCCAGATGGTCCGCACCGGTGACGGCAAGACGATCGTGTCCGTCCACGTGCGCGGCCTGGAGCCGCACACGACGTACGGCGCCCACGTCCACAACGCACCCTGCAGCTCGAACAAGGGTGGGGGGCACTACGAGCACGAGGGCTTCGACGGTGGTCCGGCCGGCTACGAGGACGAGATCTGGCCCGGTCCGCTCACCACCAACGCCGCCGGCGTCGGTCGCGGCCGGGTGGTCGTGCCGGTGCGCGCCGGCGACAGGGCGGTCTCGGTCGTGGTCCACGCGCCCGCCCCGGGCGGCGCCAAGATCGCCTGCGCCGACCTGGCCGGGACCGAGGTGGTCCAGCCCGCCTGAGCCCGATCGGGGGCGGCCCACCGGCCGCCCCCACCGGTACCGTCCCGGCATGAGCACCATCGGCAACATCCTGTGGCTGGTGCTGGCCGGCTTCTGGCTGGCACTCGGCTACGCCGTCGCCGGGCTGGTCCTGTGCGTGACCGTCATCGGCATCCCGTTCGGCCTGCAGTCGTTTAAGCTCGCCGGGTACTCGCTCTGGCCGTTCGGTCGCGTGGTCGTCACCGATCCCGATGCCAGCTCGGCGCTCGGCTGCATCGGCAACGTGCTGTGGCTGGTGCTGGCGGGGTGGTGGCTCGCCATCGGCCACGTCGCCACCGGCCTGGCCCTGTGCCTCACGATCATCGGCATCCCGCTCGGGGTCGCCAACTTCAAGCTGGCACTGCTCGCGCTCGTGCCGTTCGGCAAGACGGTGGTGGCGCTCGACGCCGTCGCCGGGCGCAACGTCTACCTGCGAGGGCCGCAACCGATCCGCTGAGCCGCGTCGGTCGTCGGGCCTCGTCGACGCTCAGCCGAGTCGCGCGGCCAGCGCCTCCGCCTCGGCCTGCGTGAAGCCGCCGGAGATCGAGATCGCGTCGCGCTCGAACCCCGGCGCGTTGACCGAGGGTGCGCTCAGCACGTTCTGGTCGATGACGATGGCCAGCTGCCGGGTCGGGCAGGTGGGGGCGCCGTCGAAGCAGTCCTTCGCGAGCGTGTTGAACGCGGCCAGGGCCTCGCTCGTCAGCGTCAGGGCGAGGTTCCAGCTCCCCATCCCGTCCTCGACCGCAGTGGCGGCCTCGACGCCGTCGTTGCCGAGACCCGTCGGGCCGAGCTCGAAGCAGGCGACCTCCTCGCCACGCTCGACCTGCGGGGCGCGGACCGGCTGGTCGGGGGTCCAGCCCTCGGTCGGGTCACATCCCTCGCTGCTCCCGTCCTCGCCGGGGATGCCGCCGGGCGGGAGCTGTTCCACCACTGGCCGGAACTCGAGGACCGCCGGCTCGGCCGGTGCCGCGTCGGTCGTGTCGGGGACCTCGGTGCTCGACGGCCCCGGCACCGTCGTCGACGTGGTCTCGTCGACGGCTGCCACCGAGTCCCCGTCGTCGTCACCACATCCCGCGGCGAGCACCACCAGGAGCACCGCTGCGGCACACGAACGTCGAACGATCTTCCGCCCCGCCGCCATGCCCGGAACGTACCGTCCCCGGAGGTCGACGGTCGCCGATGGGGTCACGGTGCTCTGGTACGACAGGGGCGACCGCCATGCGCATCCCCGTCGTCCTCCTCGCTGCCCTGCTGCTCGCGCTCGCCGGCTGCGGCGAGGCGACCTCGGACGACACCGATCCCTCGACGTCGACGTCGACGTCCGGCACGGCCCCCGCTCCCGACCGGCCGCCGGGCGTCGGCCCCGGTGACGCAGCACGAGTCGTCCAGGTGGTCGACGGCGACACGATCGTCGTGACGGTGGGCGCGGCCGAGGAGCGGTTGCGGCTCATCGGCATCAACGCTCCGGAGCGGGGCGAGTGCCTGGCGGACGAGGCGGCGCAGCGGCTGCGGGAGCTCGTCGACGGTCGGGAGGTGGTGCTGGTCCCGGACCGGACCGACCGGGACCGGTTCGGGCGACTGCTGCGGCATGTGGAGGTCGACGGCTCCGACGTCGGTGCTGCGCTGGTCGCGGAGGGCCTCGCGCTGGCCCGCCGCTACCCGCCCGACGTCGCCCGTGCCGACGCCTACGACTCTGCGCAGCGCTCGGCGCAGGACGCCGGCATCGGTCTCTGGGCGAGCGACGCCTGCGGTGCGGCGGTCGTCGACTCAGAGGTCGCGATCGACGCCATCCGCTTCGACGCCGACGGGGACGACACGCAGAACCTGAACGACGAGTGGGTGCGGATGGCGAACCGCGGCCGGTCGCCCGTCGACCTCACCGGCTGGGTGCTGAAGGACACGTCGGCCAGCCACCGGTACACGTTCCCCGACGGGTTCTCCCTCGGGCCCGGCGCGAGCGTCACGGTCCGCTCCGGCTGCGGGACCGACACGCCCGCCGACCTGCACTGGTGCAACCAGGGTTCGGCCGTGTGGAACAACTCGGGCGACACTGCGTTCCTGCTCGACCCGTCCGGGAACATCGTCGACTCCCGGGACGGTTGAGACCCGTCGACGGACCTCAGCGCTTGGGGCCCGAGGCGAACAGCGTCACCTCGCCCCTCCCCTCGAACCGGTAGAGGTGACCGGCGACGAGCCCTTCGTCACCCGGCTGCGCCACGAACTCGTCCATGAAGGTGTACGTGCACTCCATGAGGGTGCGGCCCCGGGCCTTGGCGTTGCCCTTTCGGATGGGGCCCTCCTCGGTGAACGTCTCGGTGGTGTTCGCCGTGAGGTCCGTGATCGTGCCGGTGAAGTCACCGAACGCGACCGGGATGAAGACCCGGTTCGAGCGCACGTCGTGGGCCGGGGTGAACTCGCCGTTGCCGGCCGTCACCACCGTGTAGTGGGCACCGCCGCAGTGGAGCTCCACCACCTCGCCCTTCGGATCGGCGCCGGCCGTGGTGGCCGCCCCGATGATCACCATCCCTCCGACCGCGATGGCCGCCGTGGCGCGACGCAACCTGTGCATGGGTTCCTCCTCGAGCAGACGTCGGCCGCGGCCGGCCGCCGCAGCCCCTGGGCTGTCCGGCACACGCGCCGACGCCCCGACGGCGACGGTACGGATGACGGGCTCGGACGGACATCCTCAACCTTGGGGTCCGTCCGAGCGACGATCCCGTCCGTCTTCGGGGGCCGCCTACAGCGGGAGGCGGGGTGGCGCCGGGAGCCCGGGTGCCGTCGAGCGCCGGGGCAGCCCCTTCGGCCAGACCTCGTCGAGGAGGAGGTCTCGGATCGCCGTCATGCCACCGAGGTTCGGGTGGACCGGGGCGGCGGCGTTGACCGGCACGAACGGCTCGACCCAGCGGATGAGGGGGAGGTCGCAGGCGGTGTGCCCGGCGCTCGGGCCGTACACGTCGACGTAGCGGGCGGCCCCGCTGTAGGGCCGGTCGGGAGCGTCGGCGACGGTGCGGATCATCCCGTTCAGCGCCTCCTGGATGCTGCGGAGGTACTGGGCATCGTCCTCGCCCACGCCCATGGCCGGGCAGCTCGCCGTCTCCCCGATCTTGAAGATGCCGGGGTAGCCGAGCACGTGGATGTCGGCCTTCGGCGACCGGCGGTGGATCTCGTCGAGCACGGCGGCGATCTTGGGTGCGGCAGCGGCGATCCGGTCGAACGGCCTGCCCTCGGCGACGTCGCCCTTGCAGCTGGACTGCGAGACGGCCGCCTCGATGCAGGTCGTGGCGATGCTGCCGAACCCGATGTCGTTGCCGCCGATCTGCAGCGTCACGACGTCGGTGTCGGGCCGCAGGGCGTCGAGCTGCGGCGGGTTGCCGGGGTGCTCGGGACCGAGGACCGGGACGCCGTACTCGGAGAGCTCGGCGTCGGGCGAGACGCCGTGGGTCTCCCACATGTGCTTCGTGCTGGCGCCGCTGCACGTGACGTCGGTGAGCTGCAGGGCGAGCGCAGCGGCGACCTGGTGGGCGTAGTTCAAGCTCGACCGGAGGCACCCCAGGGGCCGTTCGTCGACCTGCGGCGGGACCAGGGGTCCGGCGGCGTACGAGTCGCCGAGCGCCACCATCGTCTTCGGGCCCCGGTCCGACTTGGTTGCCGCATCGGCGGCCGGCAGGAGGAAGGCGCCGGCCAGCAGGGCGAGCAACGCCGCGACCCCGATCCGTCGACGGACTCGGTTCGTGCGCTCGGCCATGTCGCGAGGTTCGCCGGCGGCGGTGGGGTCCCCTGCCTGGACGCTCGGCAGTTCCTGTCAGACCCCCTGGGTTGGATGGTGGGCAGGCGGCTCGACCCGGTCGGGTGCGCCACTCGTCGGCTCGGCCCGACCAGCACGATCGGATGGAAGGAGACGCGCGATGCGCCTGCTCTCCCCCGGTGCCGTCCTCCTGCAGGAGCCGGCGCCATGACCGCCACCCTGGTCCGCTCGGGCCTCGACCAGTCGCTCGACCGCCTCGAGGAGGGGGTCGACGAGCTCCTGGCCGCCGAGCTGGAGGGGCTCACGGCCGAGGAGGAGCTGCGCCTCGTCGGACGCCTCGAGCGGCTCCGGCGTCGACTGGACGCCGGCACCGACCGCACCGCCGGCCACCTCGACCGCAGTGCGGCCTTCTCGCTCGACGGGCACAAGACGGCGAAGGGCGCCCTCGTGGCCATCGGTCGTCTGTCCGGGAGCGAGGCCCACGGTCGGGTGCGCACCGCCCGGGCGCTGCGTCACCTGCCGCTGGTCGAGGCGGCCTACGTCCGGGGCGACATCCCCGTGGCGCACGTGCGGGCCATGAGTCGGGTGGCGTCGAACCCCCGGGTGGTCGAGCACCTGCCTGGCGCCGATCCGATCTTCGCGCGCCACGCATCGGTGCTCCCCCACGACGACTTCCTCGCCGTCCTCCGCGAGTGGGAAGCCCTCGCCGACGCGGACGGCGCCGACCGAGGGGCCGACGAGTGCCACGAACGCCGTCGTGCCGGGCTGGTCGAGTCCGCCATCAACGGGTCGTGGTCGCTGGAGGGCTCCTTCGGGGCGCTGCAGGGCGCAGCCATGGCCGAGATCTTCGAGCAGTTCGAGCGGGCCGAGCTGCTGGCCGACTGGACCGAGGCCCGGGATCGGGTCGGCGACGCAGCGGTGCTGGGCGACCTCGCCCGCACCGCGGCGCAGCGACGGGCCGACACGCTGTTCGCCATCTTCCGGCGAGCCGCGTCGGTGCCGGCCGGCGGCCGCGCGCCGGAGCCGCTGGTCAACATCGTCATCGACCAGGCGACGTTCGAGGACCAGCTCCGGTCGGCTGCCGGCGAAGCGGTGGAGGTCGATCCCGACGAGGCGGTCGAGGGTCGCCGGTGCCACACGGTCCGGGGGACGCCGCTGCGTCCCGCCGACGTGCTGGCCGCCGCGCTGCTCGGGCACGTGCGGCGGGTGATCGTCGACCGAGCCGGAGCCGTCATCGACCTCGGCACGAAGCGCCGCCTGTTCACCGGCTCGGCTCGCGACGCGGCGTTCCTGCAGGCCCTGCTCCGAGGACCGGGTGGGCTGCGGTGCCTGTGGCCGGGCTGCGACGCCCACGGCGGGTGCCTCCAGGTCGACCACCGGGAACCGGCGGCACGGGGTGGGCCGACGGATGTCGGGAACTCCGACGCCTACTGCGGGTTCCACAACCGCATCAAGGAACGGGGCTTCGAGCCCGAGCGCACACCGGATGGCCGCTGGGTGATCCACCGCCCCGGCGGCACGCCCATCACGGCACCCGTCTGAGCGTCGCTGCACTCGGTCCCATCGAGAGCCGGTGTTCTGGCGCGCCTCGGCGCCCGGCGTGCATCACCGACGGCGGCGCGGGAGGCTGTGCGGCGATGACCGACGCACCCGTCCGCCCCGACCTCGACGTCCGCCGCCTGTCCGGATCCCTCGGCGCCGAGATCCGGGGCATCTCGCTGGCCGACGCCACGTCGGCCGACGCCGACGCGATCCACCAGCTGCTGCTCGAGCACATGGTGCTGTTCTTCCCCGGCCAGCACCTCGATCCCGACGAGCACATCGCCTTCGGCCGTCACTTCGGCACGCTCGAGTCGCACCCGAACCTCGACTACGCGTCGGAGCGCCCCGAGTTCTTCGAGCTGCGGGCCGAGGACGGCACCGGGGCGGTCGCCGACGAGTGGCACAGCGACATCAGCTTCGCCCCGAACCCGTCGCGCTTCGCCATCCTGCAGGTGAAGGAGTGCCCCGAGGTCGGCGGCGACACCCTGTGGGCGAACGCGGCGAAAGCCTACGAGGAGCTGTCGCCGCCGCTGCGCGAGCTGTGCGACGGACTCACCGCCCTCCACGACGCAGGGCCGCACCTGCGCCCGGAGCAGACGTTCATCCACCCAGTGGTGCGGGTGCACCCCGAGACCGGTCGGCGGTCGCTGTTCGTCAACGAGCACTTCACCCGCCGCATCGTCGAGCTGAGCGACGCCGAGTCGGCGATGCTGCTCCCCCACCTCTGCCGCTGGATCCACGAGCCCCGCTTCACCGTCCGGTACCGCTGGTCGGCCGGCACGGTCGCCATGTGGGACAACCGCACCACCCAGCACCACGTGCTCAACGACTTCCAGGGCGTGCGGGTCATCCAGCGGGTCACCGTCATGGGTGACGAGCCGGAGGCGGCCGAGCCGTCGCGGTGGCCGGCCTACGGGTCGAAGACGGCGACGTTCTGGCGCGACACGGCCATGCGCCAGCAGCTGAAGCGCCAGCGGACCTGACGCCGGGCGTTCAGTCCGCGCCGAGGAACGAGCGCAGCACGGCCTCGGTGCGGTCGGGCTGGTCCCGGTACGAACCGTGGCCGCAGTCGGCGAAGAGCTCGTAGCGGCCGACCCCGGGTGGGAGCAGCGACACGATCTCCTCGCTGGCCACCTCGGGGGTCATCGGGTCGTCGGCGCCGCACAGCACCAGCGTCGGACACGTGATCCGGGGCACCAGGTCGCGCACGTCGTACTCGCCGAAGGTGCTGGTGAAGTGGACGAGCAGCGGGAGGTTCATGATCGTGCGGTTCGGACCGAAGTCGCTCGGCGTCCGGTTGTAGAGCGGCATGTTCTCGGTCAGGTACCGCAGGCCGCGATCGGACTCGAGCCGGACGAACACGCTCTCGTAGTTCTCCCTCGCCCCCGGGCCGCCCAGCTCCTCGAACCGGCGGCCCGTCTCCTCGGCGTGACGGCGGGCCTGGGTGCTGGACAGGACCAGCTTGGCCGGGTGGTCCGGGTGACGGGCCGCGTAGGCCATGGCCACGAACCCTCCGAAGCTGTTGCCGAGCACCACCGGCTCCGTGATCCCCAACGCATCGCACAGGCGCACCACGTCGTCGGCCCAGGTGTCGAGGTCCCATCCGCTCGGGTCGTCGAAGCCGTCGCTGCGGCCGTTGCCCCGATGGTCGTAGTAGACGACCTGGTGGGTGTCGGCGAAGCGGTCGAAGTACGGCCGGAACCCGGCGTGGTCCATGCCGGGACCGCCGTGCAGCAGCAGCAGCGTGGGCCGCTCCCGCATCTCGTCCCGGGTCGGTTCGAGCGACGAGCCGACCACGTCGACGAACAACCGCACCCCGCCACCGATGTCCACCCGCATGGGCGGACGGTACTCCCGGCACTGCCGGGCGGACGGCGCTCAGCCTCCGGTGGCGACGGGCCGGTCGGGGTCGCTGGACCAGCCCGACCAGGAGCCGACGTAGACGCGCGGTCGCACCCCGGTGGCGTGCTCCATGGCGAGCGCGTTGTGGCAGGCGGTGACGCCGGAGCCGCAGTAGACGATCGGGTCGGGATCGTCGGCGAGCGGTGCGAACCGCTCCCGCAGCTCGCCGGTCAGGCGGAAGCGGCCGTCGACGAGGTTGTCGGCGAAGGGGAGGTTCACCGCACCGGGCACGTGGCCGGCGATGGCGTCGATGGGCTCGACCTCGCCCCGGTAGCGCTCGGCCGCACGGCTGTCGACGACGACCCCGCCGGCGCGCACGTGCGCCGCCACCTCGTCGGCATCGGCCAGCGCATCGGCGCCCCACGAGATCGGGTGCCGGACGACGGGCGAGACCTCGACCGGCCCCGACTCCACCGGACCGGTCCAGGCGTCGAAGCCCCCGTCGAGCAGCGCGGCGTCCTGTCCGAGCGTGCGCAGCATCCACACCAGCCGGGCGGCGAACGCGCCACCGTGGCGGTCGTAGGCCACGACCGGGGTCTGCGCCCCGATCCCAAGCGCACCGAGCCGGTCGGCGAAGCGGTCCGGGGTGGGCAGCGGGTGCCGCCCGACCACCGGACCCGGCGGGCCGGCCAGGTCGTCGTCGACCGAGACGAAGCGCGCGCCGGGCAGGTGGCCGGCGAGGTGGTCGTCCGGCGTCGACCCGCCGGTCGTGCCCGACCCGACCTCGCACAACACGACCCGGGTGAGGTTCGCAGCCAGCCAGCCGGTCTCGACGATCGGCGGGAGGTCCACGTCAGGACACCTCGAGGGCGTAGGCCTCGGTCAGCCAACCGAGGACGAGGTCGTCCACCTCGTCGGCGTCGGCGAGGTTGACGACGTGGTGCCAGCGGCCGCCGTACTCGGCCGGCTTGCGGGAGATGCGGGCGTGGTCGATGCGCTGCGGGGAGAAGAAGGACAGCGCCACCCACTTCGTCATCGGACGCAGCTGGGCGAAGGTCGTGTGGACCTTGAAGAAGATGCCGACCGAGACCGGCTCCACGTGCACGTCGCCGAGGGCGGACAGGTGCGCGTGCACCGCCTCGAAGATGGGCCGCTCCCGCTCGGGTCCGGTCGAGAAGTACTCGTCGAGGGTCAGCGCCGGCGCGCACTCGTGCCCCTGCCTGGTGCGACCGAACTCCCGACCGCACTCGGGACAGGTCCAGCGGGTCACCTCGCCATCCTCGCGCCGTGGCAGCGTGGGCCGGTGGCCGCACGCACCGATGAGCTCGACCAGCGACGGCTCGAGGTCGTGCGGGTCCACATGGCGTCGGAGAACGAGCACGACTTCGAGACCACCATGGGCACCTTCGCCCACCCCCGCTACGAGCTGATCCCGACCGGGCAGGTGTTCGATGGGGAGGACGCCGTGCGGGCGTACTTCGCCGGCAGCCGGGCCACGTTCGCCGACCAGCGCAACGAGCCGATCGTGCTCCACGCCGCCGGGTCCGGCGTCTTCGCCGAGCTCTGGCTCCTCGGCACGCACACCGGACCGCTGCTCGGGCACGAGCCGACGGGTCGGGAGATCCGCGTGCGGATGGTGGCGTTCTTCGAGTTCGGCGATCCGGAGCGACCCGACGGCATCACCTGCGAGCGGGTGTACTACGACCTCCACTCGATCCTGTCCCAGCTCGGTCTCGCCTGACGATGCGCTCCGTCGACGTCGAGGTGCTGCGCGCGCTGGACCGTTCGGCTCGGTGGACGCTCGAGTCGTCCGTCGACGTCCGCACCGACGTCGGCCACCCGCAGGGACTGCAGCCGTGGGGGTCGCACTGGCTGGTCTCGACGGTGCACGGAGACGGTCGGGGCGAGCTGCTCGTGGTCGACACCGCTGGTGAGGTCGTGCAGCGACGAGACGTCACCGACGGCGAGCGGTTCCATCCCGGCGGGATCTCGTCGGGACCGGAGCGGTGCTGGGTGCCGGTCGCCGAGTACCGCCCCTCGTCCACGACCACCGTCGTCTGCGTCGACGCCGACCTCTCGACGCTGGCCTCCTTCCGGTTCGACGACCACCTGGGTGCGGTCGGCGACCTCGGGGACGGGACCCTGCTGGCGGTCTCGTGGGGCTCGCGCACGCTGTACCGGCTCGACCTCGACGGCGCCAGCCGCGCTCTGATCGGGATCTCGCTTCCCGCCGGCGGTGCTGCGGCCGTACGGTCGGGGCCATGCGCCTGTGACTCCGACTCCAACCCCGACCGCACCGGACCGCCTGGTGCACACCGACGAGAGGACGCGCAGATGACCGCCAAGAAGAAGGGCTCGGGCCGAGCCACCCCCAAGGGCACGAAGAACCCGACCAAGACCGGCAAGCCCAAGCGCACGGACCTGCCGGAGCCCGCTGCTGGCGCCCTGCCGCGCGAGGTCGGCGGCCGGGCCGATCGGGTCGGCAAGCAGAGCGGCAAGGTCTCCCGACCGATGTCGCACAACCGCGGCAACCGCTGAGTCCGTCGCACCCGGGACCGACGTCCGTCGCGGCGTGGGTCCCGGGTGGCATGCTCTCCCCGCCGACGTGACGTCCGTCACCCACGTGTCCCACCCCACACGCCACGACGGCTGATCCGCCGGCGCCCGCCGTCGGGTCCTCGTCGAGTCCCTTGGGGGGAACATGCAACGTCAGGTCAGTCGGATCCTCGTCGCGCTCGTGGCGACGCTCGCCATGCTCGTGGCGCTCGCACCTGCGGCGGGAGCTCGCACCGACACCAAGGACAAGCCGGTGCTGCTCGTGCACGGCTACCAGCCGTGGGGCACGCCGACCTCGCCGTGCGACATGTGGGGTCCGATGGAGACGAGCCTGAAGGGCCAGGGCTTCACCGGTGCGCTGACGACCGTGCAGTACTACGGCGCGCAGGTCGCCTGTGACGTCAGCGTGATCCCGTACGGGTCGGCGACGGCGCACCATGCGCCGAGCGGCGGCGTGCACGACCGCTACGTCTCGATCCGCCACCTCGGCTACGAGCTGGCGTGGATGATCCACGAGCGGTACTCGAAGCTCGGGCAGACGGTCGACATCGCAGCGCACTCCATGGGTGGCCTGGTCGTCCGCTACGCGCTGGCGCAGGTGCAGGCGAGGCACCCGGACTTCCCGCCGTACCTCTACGTCGAGGACGTCGTCACGCTCGGCACCCCGCACAACGGCTCGGGCTACGCCAGCTGGTGCTGGACGACCCAGTGCGGCGAGATGTCCGGTGGCAGCTCCTTCCTGAGCTGGCTCCGCACCAACGCCTGGAACCCCCAGACCAGCGGCGGGACCGACTGGACCAACGTGGGCTCCTACAGCGATGGGACCGTCTCGGCGGCCTCGTCTGTCGACATGGGCGCGGCCCACAAGGTGCTCTACGAGTCGTCGGCGAACGTGGCCCACGGCGACTACTACGTGAAGACCTCGACAGCGACCACGGCGCCGGTCCGGTACAACGACAACGGCGGCCCCTGGTACTCGTGGACCGCCGGCTACTGGCCGGTGCGGTGGTCGGCGACGGCGCTGCACCAGGGCGGCTGGTGATCGCGAACTGACCAGTCCGGAGCAGGTGCACTCGTCCCTCTCGCGCTGGTGCACCTGCTCAACGGCCCTGCCGTGGTCCTCCTCGGCAGCTACCACTACCGGGTCCGCGCTGTGGGAGGCGGCTGGGTCTCCGCAGTCAGCACGAACGCCTCGGCGACGATGCCGCTGTTCTGCTGAGCCTGACCGACGGCCCGACGGATCGGGTAGGGCCGCCGGCGTGTTCTTCTTCTTCTCGAACCGCATGGGCTGCATGGGCTCGCTTCTCCTGAGCGTCGTGCTGTCGCTGATCCTCATGGCGGTGCTCCGGGCGCTGTAGACCCCGCAGACGGGGGTGCTCCGCTGCGGCGAGGCGCGGTACAAGGGCTGCCGTGACCGCGCTCGCCATCACCCCAGTCGCGGTGCTCGCCGGCTTCGCCGTCGTCGTGGTCGCGATCGCCGCCGTGGCGGCGGCCCTCAGCCTGCGATCCCGTCGACGCGCCGACAAGCACGCCGACCACGGCGACGGACCCCTGATCGACCTCGCCTACCTCGAGCGGGCGATCCGTGCCGACGCAGACGCCACCGCTCGGCGGGCCGAGGAGTCCCGACCGCTGCTCAGCCGGTCACCGGGACCCCGGCCCGACCCGAGCCACCGGCTCCCCCGGAACGGACGGGGCGACCCGTAGTTCAGCCAGGCATCTCGAAGCTGCTCGGGGCGCCGACCATCCAGAGGGTGCCCCAGCGGTCGGTGCAGGTGCCGAATGCCGGTGACCAGAAGGTCTCCTCCATCGCCATCTCCACCTCGCCGCCCTCAGCGAGCGCCTCGAAGACCCGCTTGGCGTCGTCGACGTCCTTGGCCTCCCAGTGCACGTAGGTGCTGACCGGCGCGCCCGAGCCCGGGGCATCCGACGCCATGACCATCGAGCCGTCGACCTGCAGCGCAGCGTGGACGACGAGCTCGGGGTTCCAGTCGGGGGTGACGCTCTCGCCGTCGGGCATGTCGTCGGCGCCCATGACGTAGAGCTCGCCGCCGAGGATCTCCTGGTAGCGGGTCATCGCCTCGCGGCAGGTCCCGTTGAAGTTGAGGTACGGGGTGAAGGGCATGGTGCGCTCCTGGTTCAGGGGTCGGTCTCGATCTTCGCGACATGACGGTCCGGCCGCCAGGGATTCATCGCGGTCAGGCGAGGTTCGACGACCTCGGGTAGGCGTCGGCGGGGTCGGTGAGGACGTTGACCAGGTACGGCACGCCGGAGGCGAAGGCACGGTCCATGGCCGGCCCGATCTCGTCCGGATCGGTCACGGTCTCGCCCGCGCCGCCGAGCGCCTTCACGACGTCGTCGTAGCGGGTGCCGGGCTGGAGGTCGGCGGCCACGTCGTAGCCGTAGACCATCTGCATCGGGTGCTTCTCGAGGCCCCAGATCCCGTTGTTGCCCACGACCATCACGACGGGGAGGTCGTGGCGGACGAGGGTGTCGACGTCCATGAGCGAGAAGCCGGCGGCGCCGTCGCCGAGGAGCACGACGACCTGGCGGTCGGGGTGGGTGACCCGGGCGGCGATGGCGCCGCCCATGCCGGTGCCGAGGCAGCCGAAGGGTCCGGTGTCGAGCCAGGAGCCCGGCGTCTGCACGTCGACGTACTTGCCGGCGTAGCTGACGAAGTCGCCGCCGTCGCAGACGACCACGGCATCGGGGTCGAGCCGCTTGGCCAGCTCGCCGTAGATGCGGGTCGGCTTGATGGGGTCGTCGCCGGCGGACAGCAGCGGTTCGTCGGCGGCCCGGGCGGCGGCCTCGGCGTCGGTGAGCCGGGCGATCCAGGGCTCGTGGTCGGCACGGTCACCGGCGTGCTCGGCCCAGCCGGCGAGCACGGTGGCGAGGTCGCCGCTGACCCGGACGGCGGGCTCGACGTGGCCGGGCTCGAGGCTCGGGTGGTCGACGACGTGGATGACGTCGGCGTCGCCGAAGCTCCCGAAGCCGAGGCGGAAGTCGAGCGGCGTGCCGATGACGACCACCACGTCGGCCTCGGCCTTGAGGAGGCTGCGGGTGCGGCTGAAGCACAGCTCGTGGGCGGCCGGGACGCAGCCCCGACCGAGGCCGTTCAGGAAGACCGGGACGCGCAGCGCCTCGATGGCAGCGACCAGGGCGTCGTGGGCGCCGCCCCACCACACGTCGGAGCCGGCGATGATGGCCGGGTTGCGTGCCGATGCGATCTGCTCGGCAGCACGACGGACCGCGTCGGGGTCAGGGGTGGGGCCGACGGGACGGACCGCGTCGGGGATCTCGGACTCGGCCATCCCGAACACGACGTCGAGCGGGACGTCGAGGAACACCGGACCGCGGTGCGGGGTGAGGGCCGTCTCGACGGCGTGGGAGACGTCGGCGGCGATGCGGTCGGTGGCGTGCACGGTGGCGGCGTGCTTCGTGATGGGCGCCAGCAGCGGGACGTGGTCGAACTCCTGCAGCGAACCCGAGCCCCACCGCTCCTGCGGCGCCCGCCCCCCGAGCACGAGCAGGGGCGACCCGTTGAACTGCGCGCCGGTGATGGCGCTGATGCCGTTGGTGACGCCCGGGCCGGCGGTGAGCACGGCGACGCCCACGTTGCGAGTGAGCTTGGCGGCGGCCTCGGCGGCGAAGGTGGCCGTCTGCTCGTGGCGCACGTCGAGGATCCGGACGTTGGGCTCCCGCTTCACGGCGGCGTCGTAGAACGGGAAGATGTGCCCGCCCGACAGCGTGTAGATGGTGTCGACGCCCTGGTTCCGCAGGACGGACATGGCCAGCTCGCCGCCGTGGTCGTTCAGCATCGGGCCAGCCTGGCAAAGCGCGGGAGCCGCCCGCTGCGGTGCGCGAACCTGCCGGCGTGACCGACCAGATCGTGCCCGACGACAAGGACTGGACCTGGGTGCTCGAGCGCCCCTGTCCCGAGTGCGGGTTCGAGGCCGGGTCCGTCGACGCGACGGCCGTCGGTGACCTCGTCCGCGACAACGCCTCGGCGTGGCAGCGGGTGCTGTCCTCGCCGACGGTGCGGGATCGTCCGTCGCCCGATCGGTGGTCGCCGCTCGAGTACGGCTGCCACGTGCGTGACGTGCTCCGCATCTACCTCGAGCGGCTGGACCTGATGCTCTCCGAGGAGGGGCCGCACTTCCCGAACTGGGACCAGGACGCGACCGCGATCGAGGACGACTACGCCGGCCAGTCGCCCGTCGCCGTCGCGGTCGAGCTGACCAAGGCGGCCACGGCGCTGGCCGATCGGTTCGACACCGTCGACGGCGAGCAGTGGGCGCGCACGGGGTTCCGCTCCGATGGCGCCTCGTTCACGATCGACACGTTCGCCCGCTACTTCATCCACGATCCGGTCCACCACCTGTGGGACGTCCGAGGCACCTGACGTGTGGATCCGGCCGGCCCGTCCCGACGAGTACGACGCGCTCGGACGACTCACCCTCGACGCGTACCGCACCGTGGGTCCGCAGTCACCCGAGTACGAGGCCGAGCTGCTCGACGTCGCCCACCGCGCCGAGCACGCCACCGTGCTGGTCGCCGAGGACGAGGACGGGGCGGTGCTCGGGTGCCTCACCCTGGTGCCGCCCGGGCCGAACCCGCTCTCCGAGCACCGCGAGCCGGAGGCCGGGTCGATGCGGATGCTCGCCGTCGCCCCGACGGCTCGCGGGCGGGGCGTCGGCGAGGCGCTCACCCGGTTCGCCATGGACGAGCTGCGGGCGGCCGGTGCGACCACGATGGTCCTGCACTCGGCAACCGACATGACCGCCGCTCACCGGCTCTACCGGCGGCTCGGGTTCGTCCGCGACGAGTCGTTGGACTGGGTGCCGGAACCCGACGTGGAGCTGCTCGGGTTCCGGCTCCGGCTCTGATCAGTCGACGAGGGTCGGCTGCTCGGCGACGCCGGCGTCCTCGTCCCGGGGCGGGGTGAGGAACAGCGCCGACGTCGTGCGGGGCAGGAGCTTCCACGACACGAAGGCGGCGATGAAGACAACGACCGAGCCGACGACCGCAGCCATGCCGAGGCCGTCGACGAAGGCCTGCTTGGCGGCCAGCGCCAGGTCGTCGCCCTGGGCGCCGCCGACCTCTCCGGCCACCCGCAGGGCACCGGCCAGGCCGCTGTCGGCCAGGCCGCGTGCCTGCTCCGACAGCCCGGCGAGGGAGGTGCCGATGCCGCTGGTGTACTGCGAGGTCACGACCGAGCCGAGCACGGCCACGCCGAGGGCGCCGCCGAGCTCGCGGGTGGTGTCGTTCATGGCGGAGCCGACGCCGGCCCGGCCGAGCGGCACCGACGACATGATCAGCGTGGTGAGCGGCGTCATCGTGATGGCCATGCCGAGGCCGAGCGGTAGCACGCAGGCGTAGACGTGCAGCAGCGAGCTGTTGACGCCGACGCTCGAGAAGGCCGCCAGGCCGGCTGCGGTGAAGACGAGGCCCACGGGCACGACCCGGGCCGCACCCCATCGGGCCACCATCTTCGGGACCCGGGGCGCCACCGACATCATGATGAAGGCGAACGGCAGCTGGAACAGCCCGGACTCGAACGGCGTGTAGCCGAGCACCATCTGCAGGTACTGGGCCATGAGGAAGAACGTCCCGAACATGGCGAAGAACGTGAGCGTGATGCCGGCGGAGGCGACGCTGAAGCGGCGGTCCCGGAACAGCGACAGGTCGAGCATCGGGTGCCGGGCGGTGCGCTCGCGTGCGCCGAAGGCGACGATGGCGACGGCGGCCAGGCCGAAGGTGAGGAGCGTCTCGGACGAGAGCCAGCCGTGGTGCGGCGCCTCGATGATGGCGTAGACGAGGGCGCTGAGGCCGATGATCGACAGCAGCGCGCCGGGCACGTCGAGCGGCGACTCGGCCGGGTCCTTGGAGCTCGGCACGAGCAGGGCGCCGGCGATGAGGGCGGCGAGGATGAACGGCACGTTCACGAGGAACACCGAGCCCCAGAAGAAGTGCTCGAGCAGCCAACCGGAGGCGATCGGCCCCAGGGCAGCGCCGCCGCCGGAGATGCCGGCCCAGATGGCGATGGCCTTGGGTCGCTCCTCGGCGGAGAACACGTTCGTGAGGATCGACAGCGTCGAGGGCATGACGAACGCCGCCGCGACGCCCATGACGGCACGGGCGACGATTACCGCCTGGGCGGTGTCGGCGGTGGCTGCGAAGCCGGCCCCGATCAGGAAGACGAGGAGCCCTGCCTGCAGCGCGCCCTTGCGTCCCCAGCGGTCGCCGAGGGTGCCGGCAGTGAAGAGCAGCCCGGCGAAGACGAGGGCGTAGGCGTCGACCATCCACTGCAGCTGGCTGGTGGAGGCGTCGAGCTCCTCGGCCAGGGTGGGCAGCGCCACGTTCAGGCTGGTGTTGCCGATGATCACGATGATCAGGCTCAGGCAGAGCACGGCGAGGATCGCCCATCGACGGGCGTGCACCTCGGGTGCGATCTCAGGTTGGGGAAGAGTGTGCATCAGGTTCCGATACGTAGACGTTTCGCAATCGTAACGACCACAACCACGCCGCTGCACGACCTATTCCGAGGTTTCGATACGGTGGTGACCCATGGCACGGCCCCGCAGCGAGGAGGCCCGGCGCCGCACCATCGAGACCACCATCGAGGCGCTGCTCGACCTCGGCGTCGACGGGCTGACGATGGAGGAGATCGCCGAGCGCTCGGGCGTGGCGAAATCGACCATCTACCGGCACTTCGGCACCCGCGAGCACCTGCTGGCCGAGTCGATCCGCACCTGCGTGGTCGAGCAGTCCACTCCCGACTCCGGCTCGCTGGCCGACGACCTGACCGAGCTGTTCACCCGGTGGGACGAGTCCGAGGACACGAAGCGCCTGAACGAGCTGATCCCCGCCCTCATCGACGCGGCCCGACGTGACGCGGCGATGAAGGAGGTGCTCGACGCCCTCCTGGTCGAGCGCCAGCGGCCCATGCGCACGGTGCTGAGGCTGGCCCAGGGCCGGGGCGAGATCGACCCCGACCTCGACCTCGACGTGGCCGTCGCCATGCTCATCGGACCGTTCACGTACCGGCGCATGGTGCAGGACGCCGAGATCACCGACGAGTTCGTCGCCGCCGTCGTCCCCGCCGGCATCGCAGCCCTGCGCTCCACCGCACCGGCGGCCGACCGGGCCTGAACCTCAGCGGGCGAGGATCCGGGCGACGACGCCGTTGAGCTCGTCGGGCGGGAACGGGTCGGGGGTGTCGGCGAACCAGAGCAGGCCGACGGCGCTGCCCTTGCGGATGCAGACGACGTCGAGCTGCACGGGGCGCACGCCCTCACCCGTCCCGCCGGTGAAGCGGACCCGGTGGCCACGCTCGGTCGGCTCGAGGTCGACGGCGAGGAGCTCGGCCTCGCTCTCCGAGGCGTCGAAGTCGGCGGCGACCGAACGGCCGAGGCACTCGGCGAAGGGCCGGCTCGACAGGATCCGCTCGGCCTGCTCGGCCGCCTCGACGGTGCGGGTGGTGACCGCGAAGCCGTGGACGAGACGGCCGGGCGGACGCAGGAAGTGGGGGGTGCCGGCCGTGCCGTCCACCTCGTCCTCGGGGAAGTCGGGGCCGACGCAGTCGAGGAGCTCGCCCGGCGTCGAGCCGGGCGGGGCGTCGGAGCCGACGCCCTCGTCGATGGCCAGCCACCCGGTGCCGGGCAGGTCGGACTCCTCGGGCAGGACGTCGGCGGCGCGGGGGTCGGTCATGGACGCAGGCTAGGGACGGGTGCGGATCGCGCCGACGCCCGCTTGCATGGGGTGATGGACCTGCTGCGACTCGAGCTCATCGGCGGACCCGGACGGATCGAGACCGCGGTCGGGTCACCGGCGTGGGAGCGGGGCGTGCTGGGCGTCGACGTCAGCAGCCTCGGCGTGGAGGGCGTGGACCACACCGTCGTGCAGGTGCTGTTCGACGACGACGCGCCGGCGTTCGACCACGACCTCCTCGACGCGCCGATGGTCGCCGAGCTGCGCACGCCCGCAGGCGACGTCGTCGTGCGAGACCTGTTCGACCACGACCGGTTCCGCCAGGAGCTGCGCACCGACCAGGAGTCGGGCCGGAACGAGCTGCGCGGCGTCCTCGTCATCACCGGTGGCGAGCTCCCGCCCCGGTACGTCCGCCTGGCCTTCCTGCCCGTGGACGTGACCGGGACAGCAGGGACGACGCTCGCCGTCGTGCGCACCGCGGTGGCCGAGCTCGTCATGGCGGTCGACGACGCGCTCGAGCGCGAGGAGATCGACGAGGCCGAGCACGGGGCGCTGCTCACGACCATCGAGCAGCGCCACCCGGCCTGAGATACGTTCCGCGACATGGGCAACGGGGGATACGAGCGGGGCCGCGTCGATCTGGACGGCGGGTGCCACGCCTGGCTGCAGCCCGACGGCGGATGGGGCTGGTCGAACGCCGGGCTCGTCGTCGGCGACGGCGCCAGCCTCCTCGTCGACACGCTGTTCGACCTGCGCCTGACCCAGGAGATGCTCGACGGGTTCGCGCCGCTCACCGGCTCGAACCCCATCGGCACCCTGGTGAACACCCATGCCAACGGCGATCACTGCTACGGCAACGAGCTGGTGACCGGCGCCGACATCGTGGCCACCGAGGCGTGCGCCGAGGAGATGGCCGGCACGCCGCCCGAGCTCCTGGCCGCCATGGTCGAGGCCGGGGAGAAGGGCGAGCTCGGGGAGACCGGTGCCTACTTCGCCCGCATCTTCAGGCCGTTCGAGTTCCGGGGCATCACGCTCACCCCGCCGACGTCGACGTTCACGGGTCGGCGCGAGGTCGACGTCGCCGGCACGACCGTCGAGCTGCTCGAGGTCGGCCCGGCTCACACCGCCGGCGACTGCATCGCCCACGTGCCGGGTGCGTCCACCGTCTTCACCGGCGACATCTGCTTCATCGAGGGCACGCCGATCATGTGGGCCGGCCCGATCCGCAACTGGATCGATGCCTGCGACCTCATCGTCGACGACCTCCAGCCGGAGGTGGTCGTGCCGGGACACGGTCCGGTCACCGACGTCGAGGGCGTCCGACGGATGCGCGACTATCTCGTCTTCGTCGACGAGCAGGCCCGGGCCCGCCACGCCGAGGGCATGCCGGTGGACGAGGCGATCCGGGACATCGCGCTCGGCGAGTTCGCCGGTTGGATCGACCGGGAGCGCCTCGCCGTCAACGTCGACACCGTGTACCGCGAGCTCGACCCGGCCGGCCGCCGCACCGATGTCGTCACCCTCTTCGGGATGATGGCCTCCCTCGCCGTCTAGCGCCCATCGAACTGTCGCCTTCGGGCGCTGGGTACGGTCCGTGCGTGGCTGACCGCATGGCGCAGGGGACCGTCCGCGACGAGATGGAGGCCATCGCCGTCGCGACCACCACCAAGCCACCCCGCCTGCGCCGGCGCACGGTCGTCCTGGACGACGGCCACAAGGTCGGCCTGTCGGTCTGCGGCGAGGGCGTGCCCCTCGTGATGATCCACGGCGTCATCGCCGAGGGGATGCTCTACGCCCGCACGCTCCGGCGGCTCGCCGGCGCCGGCTTCAAGGTCATCGCCATCGACAGCGCCGGCCACGGCCGCACCGCCGGGCTGGGTCGGAAGGGCTGGGGCTGGGACGCCTACATCGACCTGCACGAGCAGGTGCTCGACCACCTCGGCATCGAGCGGGCCGTCTTCGTCGGTCACTCGATGGGCGGGCGGGTCGTCGTCGAGCTCGCCGCCCGCAACCCCGAGCGCGCCATCGCCGTCCTCCCGGTGAACGCGGCCATCGGCGGCCTCTGGGACCAGCTCACCGGCGCGGCCCGCTACGTGCCGTTCCTGTTCCCGCTCGGCATCGGTCTGCTCGTCGCCGACACCGCCATCGGCGCGCTGCAGGGCCGCAAGCAGATGGGTGCTCTCGCCCGCCTGGCGGCGCCGTCGTTCGCCCAGCGGATCCGCGAGCTGCCCTCGCTGCCCGCCGCCGTGTTCGCCACCGCGATGGCGAAGGACTCGCTCGGCCGCCTCCGCTCGCTCCGCGACGCCGGCGTGCCCGTCGTGATCATCCACGGCGACCGCGACCTCGCCATCTGGTTCACCAACGCCCGCCAGGCCGCCGAGGCGGCCGACGGCACGCTCGTGCGCATCGAGGGTGGTCTGCACTCGTGGCTGCTCGAGGACGCCGACAGCCTCCCCGCCGTCATCGGCTCGCTCCTCGACGGCGTCCTCGGCGACGCGCTGGCGCAGCGGTCGGCATCGGTCGATGCCTGCTACGGACCCGAGGCGCTCGCCCTCACCGTCGACCGTCCGATCTCCAAGCCGTACCAGCTGCAGCCCGGCCACGACTGGCGCATCGAGCCCCGCACCTGAAGGGCGCCCCTCCCCCGCCGCCGATAGGTTCCGGCCGTCGACGAGGTGAGGAGGCCAGCGTGGCGCACGAGGTCAGAGCAGTGGTGGCGAAGGCGAAGGGCGAGCCGGTCACCATCGAGACGATCGTGGTGCCGGACCCGGGTCCCGGCGAGGCGCTGGTGCAGATCCAGGCCTGTGGGGTGTGCCACACCGACCTGCACTACCGGGAGGGCGGCATCAACGACGAGTTCCCGTTCCTGCTCGGGCACGAAGTGCATTCTGAAGTTAAAAAGTCAATTGTTGATTTATTAAACCACATATTTTTCATTTCATGAATTTGTTCTTCTAATGTTAATTCGTCTTCGTTAGATT
>SXGQ01276029.1_pt1 | contig 22563 bp, 12 predicted proteins | sample 3178371 | NCBI WGS metagenome assembly SXGQ01 (sample SAMN11356859, study PRJNA531348) | freshwater metagenome | isolation source: freshwater sample F1-20 | place: China: Fuxian Lake, Yuxi | collected 2017-12-25 | reverse complement strand
CCTGTTTCAACTTGTGATTCAATAATTTTATTCCAAATAGTTTGAGCTTTAATTTTTTTTCCTAAACCTAAAGAAACCGCTTTATTATACATACGCTCATATTCGTCTCCATAACATTCTTGAAGTGGTTTTAATCCTGCCTTTAAAATATCATTAGGACAAAACAAATACCAATTATCATTATTTTTTACTGCCGTCATAAAGTTGTCTGGAATCCAAAGTGAAGTAAATAAATCACGAGCTCTTAACTCTTCAGCTCCAGTATTTTTTTTAATATCTAAAAGATCAATTATATCTTTATGCCAAGGTTCTAAGTAAATTGCTGCAGATCCCGGTCTTCTTCCTTGTTGATTAAAAAACCTTAAAGACTCATTTACAATTTTAAGGTATTTTAAAAGTCCACCTGAATGACCCCCCGAAGTTGATATTCTACTTTCTTTACTTCTAATATTAGACATACAAAGTCCAATACCGGCTGCGTCTGAAGAATACGTTGATATATCACTTAGTGTATTTAACAAACCATCTCTTGAATCTGCGTTATTATAATGTAATACACACGACGCCAATTGAGGAATTTTTGTTCCTGCATTTATCATTATTGGAGTGGCTTTAGAAATAAGTTGATTAGATAAAGAATGATAATATTCTATCGCATCTTCTAAATTATCAGTAACCCATAATGCCACTCTCATATACATATGTTGTGGCCTTTCTATTGGGTTACCTTCTGGTGTTTTTAGTAAATACATTTCTTGTAATGATCTCCATCCAAAGTAATCAAAATTATAATCGTTATCGTGATTAATAACATTATCAATGTTTTTTTCGCCATATTTTTTAATCTTTTCAACCAAAATATCGTTTATAATACCACAAGAATGTAAATCTAAAATTGTCTCACAAAAACTTGGATTTGTTTCTTTGTGGTACGAAGATATTGCAACTGAAGATGCTAATTTAGAGTAATCATGATGACTTCCAGTATATGAAGATGCAATTTCATATACTAATTTGTCAAGTTCCTTAGTAGTAATTTCTCCTTCTGTTGGAACAGAAGTTATAACTTTTATAAATATTTCGTCTGAGTTAACACTCAATCCTTTAGCAGCTTTTTTTACTCTATTATATATTTTTTGGGGATTAAATGATACTGAATCCCCATCTCTTTTAATTATTTTTAATGACATGTGATTTTGTTTTTTTTAGAAGTCTTCGTTAAATACTATTGTTTCGTTGAGTTTTGCCTTTTGGTATTCCATAGTTCTAGATTCGAAGAAATTACCTTTAGTTTCGATTGCAATTTGTTCCATGAACTTAAATGGTTGTTCTACATTAAACTCTTTACTACAACCCATTTTTACTAATAATCCATCCGCCACGAACTCTAAATATTGTTTCATCAAATTTGAGTTCATACCAATTAAGGAAACTGGTAAAGATTCTGTAATAAATTCTTTTTCAATTTCTAATGCCGACAATACAATTTCTTTAATTTTACTTTCAGGTAATTTATTTTCTAAATGATTATTTAATAAATGAATTGCAAAGTCACAATGTAAATTTTCGTCTTTAAAAATAAGAGTATTTGCATTACATAATCCTTGCATAATACCTTTAGATTTTAACCAAAAAATTGAACAAAATGATCCTGAAAAAAATATTCCTTCTACTGCAGCAAATGCAACTAATCTTTCTGCAAATGAAGAATTATTAATCCAGTCTAATGCCCATTTAGCCTTTTTTTGAACCGCCGGTAATCTGTCTATTGCATTAAAACATTCGTCTTTTTCTTCTTTGTTTGTAATATATGTGTCTATTAGTAACGAATACATTAGTGAGTGTATATTCTCCATTGCTAATTGAAATCCATAAAAAAACTTTGCCTCAGGATATTGAACTTCCTTATAAAAGTTTTCAGCTAAGTTTTCATTTACTATCCCATCTGAAGCAGCGAAGAATGATAATATATTTTTTATAAAAAACTTTTCATTATATGTTAATTTTTCCCAATCTCTAATGTCATTACTTAAGTCAACTTCTTCAGCAGTCCAAAATGCCGCTTGATGTTGTTTATAATATTCCCAAATATCATTATGTTCTATTGGGAAAATGACATATCTTGAAGGATTTTCTTTTAATATTTTTTCCATTATTTTTTTTTATTTAGTTATTTTATTATTGTTGTCTTTTTTCAAACAATTCTCTAACTCTATTTTTATTTCTTTGTTCTTTTTGATCTTCTAACCCTAAAAAAGTCATTGAACTTTCAGTATCTATATCTATCATAGCATTATCAAATTTACAATTTTCAAAAATAATTCCATCTTTACCTATTCTTGATTTAGTAATCGCTATTGTAGCCAAATTCATTTCTTTTTGTTGTAAACTTTTAGCTACTGTAATAATTACGTGACCAACTTGAGCTTTTTTAATAGACCCACCCATTTGATCGGTAGTTACAACTTCAGATGAAATTGAATTTCTATTTCCTTGAGTTGCAGTCCACCCAACAATATCTAATTCATGGCACATAGATTCAAAAGCTCTCATTACTGATCCTTCGCTTTTCCACTCATCCCCCATATTCTTATTGGGTACAACACAATCAATATAATCTAACACAATCATATCGACTTTATTTCCTTCAGATATCATTTTTCTGACTTGATGTTTTATTTGATTCATAGTCACTGTATCAGAAGGTAATTTTTTAAGAGTTAAGCTGTTTTTCATCGTTGACTGAATGTTTTTTACTTTTTCAGTAACTAATTCTTTATTGTCAGATAAATCATCTGGATGTATTTTAGTCCAAAGAGTGAAGTGTTTTCTTTGTATTATTTTTGGGTTATCTTCAAAGAATATTTGAAGTACATTATAACCTAAATTAAATGCGTGGTTTGAAATTTTTGTTAAAACTGTAGATTTACCGACACCTGTAGGCGCCAAAATAACTCCTATTTCTCCTTTAGCCAAACCCCCTTTTAATAGATTGTCTATTCCTGAAATTCCAATTGGGATTGGGTGTCTAAAGTCTTCATCCATAACTTCAGTAATATTAAAGAAAACGTCAGTAGTCCCTTTATCTACTTCACCAACTCTAAGTGCCCCTCTAACCATTTCCTCTAATTTGTCGTAACTTTCAAAATCTCCTTTATCAATTATTGATTGAGCCTTTGTCATTACTTTTTGTAGTTCTTGCTGTTTACAAAATTTTAAAGATTTTTCTTGAACATAAATAGATCCTTCATCAGAAACATTTTTAATTTGATGTAAAGTATCAATAATATTTATTACTGCCATTTCGGAACTAATTTCCGATTTAACTAATTGTTCTGTAGTATTAAAATTAGGTATGTGTTCGTATTTTAAGTAATATTCTTTTAATATTTGACAAATAATTTTAAAATATTGATTGTCAAAATATTGAGGATCTATAACGTCAATAATTGAATTTGAAAAATCTTTATATACAATAATGTTATTTAAAAGTTGTATTTGAAAAGTACTACCTAAATGTCCAAAGTTTTTTTTGTCTGCCATAATTTATTTTTAATTTATTTTTTTTTAATAAATATTATCAATTATTAATATTATTTAAATAATTAAAAGATAATTTACGACTCGATAAAATATCAGTAAGATCTTTCAATATTGTTTTTACTATTGGTCTTACATCTAATGTATATCTAACCTTAGGTGGGTATATTTTAGCGTCTATAATCCTATGAAAAATAGTCTCATTCCCACACTTTAATAATATATTAAATATTTCATTTTTATCAGTTTTTGACGTATCAAGAATACTTGGAAATTCTTCAATTTGTGGTCTATTGTCTAACATGTAAAAAACAGATTTATTTTTTAGTTTATTTTTTAATAAATTAGACAAAGATTTAATATAATCATATAATTCATCACTATTTTTAGATTCCAAATTATACCCTTTAATATTAAAAAATCTTTGAACAACAAAATCATTATTAAGCGTTATTAGAAATTCTATTTTTACAAAGTCGTTTTGATCTCTCATGTTTTTTTTATTTTAAATTTTAATTTTTCTTTTCTTGTTAATTTTAAAAATGGTGTTAAAAAATTTACCCAAGAATTATCTTCTTTAGAAAGGTATTTAAAGAAACCATCTTTTATCATCATTCTTATTAAATTCTTATGATCCCTTCCGTCAGGATCTAAAGTATCATTGTAGTATTGTTTAACCATTTCCTTACCCTCTAAATCAATTATAGGTTCTGACAGATCTATTAATTTTTTATTAATTGTAAAAAAACTATCACCTAAAACACCTTCTTTGGTTTTTCCATTAATTAAATTGTTCAGTGCAACATTTTTTTTTTGTTCGTTTAATAATATTTTACTCTTTGTTAAAATATCAGATAAAGTTACCTTTGAATCAAGTATTTCAGGAAAAAATTTTATTAATGTTTTTTCTCCCATTAATTTTATTCCGCTTATATTATCTGATGGGTCCCCAATAATTATTTTAAAAGTTTTAACATTATAATGTGGTATTAAATAATTATTAAATTTAATGTTATCCCCAAATTTATAATATTTCTTAGAATTTGGTGAGTATATTAATACGTTATTTGAAATTAATTGAGTTAGGTCTTTATCACTAGAAAATATGGTTTTTTCCTCATCTAAAGATATTTTACAATAGTAAGAAATAAGATCGTCCGCCTCTGAATTTTCTACCTCTAATTGTCTAACAAACATATCTTCAAGATATTGCTTAACTCTAATTTTTTGTTTATTAAACGAATCTAATTTTTCTTCATCATCAATTAATACTTTACGATTCATTTTATAATTAGGGTATAATATTTTTCTTTGTGTAGTATTACTATTACTATCCCAAAAAACAATAACTTTATTAAAGTTATTTTGTTCTAAAAATTTGCGAATTGTATTAAGAAAATACCATGTACCTCCAACATGATCTCCATTATTATACAAATCTTTAATTCCGTGAAATCCTATTTTTAATAAATTGTTACCATCAACAATTAGTGTCTTAATCATTTAACTTTTTAATCTTTAAAATTTTACTCGTATGAGTCTTCTTCAGATTCAGATAGATCGTAATCAGAATAACCCAATTTTGTTTTCCAATAATCTGAATATTCCTTTTTGTATCTATCTAATGATTCTTTTGTATCACTAATGTATCCTTGCGGAACTGCAATAAGTTTTCCATCTTTATATCCAAGACCATTTACGTGATTTTTTAATATAGAAATTTTAGTTCTAATGGCAAATGATACCTTCCTACCATCTTTAGTAGCATCAATATGACTAATTCCAGATTTTTTTTGATTTCCAAATAAAAAAACTAATGAAGAGGCTAACCATATAGCAGTTCCGCCTTTAGCTCTAATTTCAGGCTGACCAAAAGGATTATCTGCCAACTCAACCCAAGGTTGATTTAATACGACTAAAGTATTATAGTATGGGTAGTCTTCTTTTTTTGATTTTGAAATTCTTGAATGTATACCCATACCTATTTTATCAGCAAGTACTTTAGCATTATGCATCCCACCTCCTTTACCGTCAAAAGTCATTTGACAAGGTATAGATCCAATACTATCCCATAAAAATAAAAGGTTATACGGGATGTCACCTTTTTCTTGTGAGTCAATAATTTTATTAATGAATTCTGTCGCTTCTTCAATTACGTCAAATGAGTCATTAAATATGAACATTCCATCATACTCTCCAAGTTCATTTTTTTCAACTTGTAATCCTAATTCAATTGCGTGTTCCCAAGACCATTTCTTCTCAGTAATAATAAGTACAGGTAAATGACCTTTTTTTTGTGCATCAGCAGCCGCAATAATCATAGCAGTAGTTTTAGATGTATTTGAATGGCCTAAGAACATATTAATCCCCCCCATTATAGGACCTGGTAATCCGCAAGCAGACATAAAAGCTTCTCCACAATTATAAAAACTTTCGTCCTTATATTTTGTTTTTGTTGAAAATTTATTTTTTATCGCGTCTAAAGATAACTCTCTTTTTCTTATTGACATATTATTTTTTATTTTAAATCTTCTTTTTTGATATCGCTTATAATAGATTTTAAATCATCTGATATAATATTTAAATCATTTTTAATATTATACACATATATCGTCTCTAACATTTCTAATTTATCTTTAGAATTTGTCATTTTTTCAATGAGCTTATCTATTTCTTCTAATTGTTGTGGATGCTCTCCTATACCAACTGAATTATTAAAATATATTAATATTGTCGCTTCGTATTCGGCCATTTCTGAACGATATTTAAGATTAAGCGATTCGTACATTTTTTGAGTAATTTTATTCATTTTAATCATTTTTTTTATTTAAAAAGGTAAGTCCGAATCTTCTTCTTGTTCGTATTTGTAATTAATTGATTTATCATCTTTATTTCCTGATAAATTTATTTCTAATGAATCTCCATAAACATATTTTTTAAGTTCTGTGCTCCAAATTGGAGTTTCTCCAATAGCGATTGCTTCTAAATACTCTAAAGGTTTTTTAGAGTAAACATCAGTCCAATTTATATCGTTCTGAAGCCATGAGTCCATTATTTCTTTGTCATTATGTATTGGATCTGGATCGCCATACATAATAGTTTGAATTATTGTGTAATCTTTTCCAGTTGGTGTTTTAGCTTTTTTAAGTTCAATAATTAGGTCTCTACCCATTATTGGGTCAGTTATATCTCCTTTAGATTTCCAAATAGGAAGAATCTTATCTAAGATACCTTCATTTTTATAATTGTGTTTAAATCTCCAAAATTTAATACCGTCTTGCTCATTGTCTCTGTCAATAACTTTAACAATATAAAATAATCTTGATCTATATTGAGTTGATAAATCTTTATCTTCTTTTTTTCCTGTTTTAATTAATTCATTGTAAACTTCAGTTAGTGGGGACCTTTCGTTGTCATTTTTTTGAGGGTCATATAATTTAACCCATTGACCGTTAATTTGTATTTCATGGTACCAAACCTCAACAAATGGTGAAGATCCATCTTTAGTAGGTAAAATTCTAATAGTTTTTTGAGCTGAACTTTCATTTTTCATTAAAATAGCTGAAAAATATTTTTTAAGTCTATCTTCTTGAGATATATTTTTTTGAGTGCCAGTTGTTTGTGTGTTTTTTTCGTATTGGGCTAATACTGAATCTAATACTAAATTTGTCATAAATAATTTTTTTTAATTTGTTAATTTTACTCTTTTATCTTTAATAAAATATAATTGTTTTTTACTAAATGTCAAACTAAAATGCATAAAAAAAGAGATATAGATATCCCTTTTTTTTTAATGTTTATTTTATATTATTAAATATTATAATCATCATTATCGTCATCATCATCGTATATATTAAAAGTTTTTTTAATTTCGTTTGGCGACGCATCTTCAACATCGTCGGTTGTTAATATATATTCGTTTTTACCAGTCTTTTCCATTTCATCTTTTTTATCATCAAAAAAGTCACTAAGTTTTTGTGTATAAGGGTACGAGTCTAAAGACCTTAACATTAATTTTTCTTCTGGTGTTTTTTCTCTTGTTTTATCTAATTTAACTTCTAAATTATTAATTTTATCAATTATTTGATCCATATTTATTAATTTACTTTCTAAATCGTCAAGTTTTTTGAACATACCTTCCATAAACTCATCTTGTTTTGTTTTAATTTCTTCTTGTGTGGTTATTAAATCAGTAATGTCTATTTCCTCAGTTTCTCCATTTTTATCTTCGTCATTTTTAATTTCTTCAACATCAGGATCATTATCCACATCTACCGGTTCAGGTACAGGTGTTGGTTGCGTACTATCTACCGAAGGTAAGGTACTAGAAGCATCAACTGTAGGCTCAGAGGGTACTGTTGGAGCGGTAGATAAATCATCTACAGGTAGGTCTGTAGGAGTTGCAGGCGTTGTAGGCGTTGTAGGAGTTTGCTCATTTAAAATATAATTATTTATTTGATTAAACCTTTTTAGCTCTTCTATTATTTTTCTTTGTATATCCATTTTATTTTTATTATCCGTTTAATAATGATTTAACACCTGTGGGTGTTTCTACTTTTAAATTTTTATTTATATTTAACGTATTATCGACTCTTTCAATTAAACCATCTTTAAGTCTTATTAAATAACAATCACCTGTATCAAGATCACAAACTTGTTTCATTCCAGGTATATTTTCTTTTTCTGATATACGAGTATCTTTTTTTAGATAATCGTCTAATAAATTTTTAATGTTCATATTATTTTTTTATATAAATATATCGTTACTTACTTTTTTTATTAAAAATTTTTATATGCTAAAGTAAAATAATCAACATAAGTATCATATTGGGTAAAATTAGTATTTATGTTATTTAATGTAATCTCTTTAATCTCAGATGCATTTTTACCGATTCCAAGGCTAGTGTCCCAAGTTGTAAAAGTTAACTGAGTTAGAGCTTTTCCATATGATTTATTATTATCAACATCTGGATTTAGGTCGACTAAATCATTAATTATTTCATTATACTCTCCATAAAATCTTACCATGAAGTCAGTGGCGTCTTTCAAATTTTGAAAACTGACTAATGGAAAAGGATCTCCAACATGACCCACACAAACTTGTTCTTTAATAATGTCGTCATATGTTGCTAAGTGCTTGCTTTCTGTTGATATCTCATATATATTATTATTCATAGAATTAAGTACATCATCGTCATATCTATTAATAGGTCTAGTTAAAGCAATTATATATAATAATGACTTAAGTTCACGAGAAATTGCTGGCGAAAAATTAATAAGATTTGTTATAACCTCAGTAATTGTATATGGAGTTCTAACTATTGGTACAAAAGGAATTGAAGGGTATTCACTATTATTTAAACAAACATCTGATGATACAATTTTAACAGAATTTGGATCTTCATTGTTTTTTAATTCTTCTTCTAATTCTTGTTTAGTTTTTTCTTTTGTTTTTACAAGATCAGATTTCCAATATTCTAATATTTGTTGATTAACATTTATAGTTAATTGGTTAATATTAGGTAGGCTATATTTTGGAATTCTAACTCCTTTAAAATCAGTTTTAAATCCTGACTCGTCTATAGTGTGGCTAACTTCGAATATCCAATAAGGTCCGTAAAATAGTGGCACATGTCTTAGAATAAAATACATAGTTGGTTGTATCATAGCATTACCCATAGAGTTTATTGAACAATTATACGACCTTGATTTATATATACTATACATAGATACCGACTGTTGAGCAACTTGATCTCCTGAAACTGAACTTCCAAGGTCAGATAATATTTTAAAAGATTCAGAAGTGTTTTTAATTTCTGACATATCCATGTTAAATCCTTTAAATATATTTTGATTTTGTATTCCAAAATCTACACTAAATCCTACCACTTTATTTGTTTTTGAGTAGTCTCTATTTGGGTCAGAAACCCTTAAAGGATTATCAGGAATTCTTAAATCGAAACTATCATCATTAAATCTTGTAAAACTATTTTCTTTTGGTTTTGGTATTTCTGATGGATTTCCCATATATAAACATAAAAACTTAGGACTTGACTTTGTATAGTCAACCTCTAAATAAGTCCCAAATAATGAATTACCAACATATTTGTCTTCAATTGGTACCGCACCTTTTTTTGATTTTTGTATGCCATAAAAATTAACGTAAGCAGGCATGGCAAAAAACATAAAGTTATTGTCTTTTAAAATATTACTAATTACGGTCATTAAATTTATTGTTGGGTTGGTTTTAATATCAATCCTTTCAAGTATTTTTTTTATGTCTACAACAAAAGTGTCACCCAAATCACTATTAGCTCTATCCATAAATAAAAAATCTTCAAATAATGTTACGTTTTTTAAGTCTGAACCTGCAATCCATTTATCATTAAATGCCTTAAATGTGTTATATAAGGTCAATTTACCGGCATCTCCACTAACAGCACTACCACTATTATTTTTCACTACAATATCTTTTAAGTTAGTATTTAAATACTTAAAAATAAGATTTAACACATTTGTTTGTAAGTCTCTTTGATCAATTAAAAAGTTATTTATTAATTTTGTAAATTCATTTTTATTTATATTAGGATTTTCTAATTTTTTTTGTGCATACAATCTAATTAATTGGCGTGTTTTAATAATATTTTCAGAAGTAAATTCAATATTATTGTCAATAAAAAAATCTGAAATTAATGACGTTTGAGTCCCAATAATTGGTGTTATTATATTAGGGGTAAGAATAGTTGGGTTAATATTTTTTGGTACTGTTAGTTGTTGACTACTATATAAAGTTAAACAAGGGTTGTTTTTATCGTAAGCAAAAACTTCATTGACACATCTTTTTGCCGGAGAAAACTCATAATTTTCATATTTGCCGTCGTCGTAAAGTAAATAATAACTTTCTATTTCCGAACCGAATGTTTCAAAATCACTTGGCTCATTAAAAGTATCGGTATTTTTAATTTTTACCGCACAAAAGTCAATTTTAGGAGAAGATAAACTTTTGATTACCTCTAAATGATAAACTTTATTTTCTATATATGTACTAGTATTCGTAACAACATCAGAATCAGAATCATCATTAATAATAACATTAAAAATAAAGTTATTATCACAACAACTTTGAAAAGTATAATGAGTACTAGCGGTTATTGGTCCTATTATTTGTGTAGGGGTTGGGGTGGGAACAGGATTAATTGGTGTCGTACTTGTTGGTTGTATTTGAGTTGGTATAGGGGTTGCGGTAGGGGTCGGAGGAGATAAACTAGGAAACTCTACTTGAACTTGATTAGGGTAATCTATTTTTGGGACGGTAGAAAACCCAACATATAATCTCAAGGTTTTCCAAGCAGAGTTATGTTTAACTAAACTATCTATTAAAGTTGTTTTAGTTCCGTCGCCAGGTAGGGTTCCTTTAACATACGGACTAAAAACTAATTTTTCTACCGGCACAAAATCTGTTAAATTAGAAAACGAATTAAATAGTCTTCTATCAAAATTGCCAGGATTTCCAATTTTAATTATACAATCAAAATTTAAAAACGATTCAATAGATTTAGTAAAATTTTCAATTTGTCTTTTTCCCAAGGTCACACCATCGCTTGTCTCATCAACTAAATTAACCGCAGTTTTATTGATAAAAAATAAATTTTTTAATTGGTTAAATAATCTTTTTTCTTTTAAATTGGGTACTACACTAGAATTATTTTGAGTTGTATTATTTGTTTCAGAACTTAATATTAAATCTTTAGTTTTTGGTCTATGGTTACAAAAACTAATAAATTTTTCTTCAAAAATATCTAACAATTCAGTAGTAAATATTGAAAATATTTCATCTATAGATTCGTAATTAGATATATTATCAGAAAAATTAAAAGGACTTTGGTCATCACTATCTTTTTTTATGACTTTTAAGTATTGTGTAGGGTGAGGTTTTTTTATTAGTTTATTGTCAAAGTATCCAAAATGTGGGGACGCCCATAAACACCTAACAGAACCATTATAGGTTGCTGTGTTTCCAGTAATATTTTTTGTTATGTCATTATTGCTATCTAAACACTCGTATCTTGATTGATCAACTGGTATCCCTCCCATAGAAGGGAATAACAATAATTTATTATTATTTGTTAATGTTTTTGTTTCTTTATATTGGTAATAATTATTTTTTAATAAAGATATTTTTGGGTCTAAAGGCGAAAAACCAAAAGGTAAATTAGTTGTCGAATTAGCATTAATTCCAATTTTAAACCCGTCTTCTTCATATATTTTAGTAAAATCGCTATCGTCATATCCAGATAATAAATCTACATCAAAAAAATAATTATTAACCGCATTTATGACTTTAGGGTAAAACCCAACATTTAATATGGATTTTGAGTATCCTGAAAGTGCATCAGTATAATATATATTTTTTTCTAACTCTATTTCTATATTGTCGTCTCCATCATAAGTTGGTAATTTATATTTTTTATCTATAGAATTTCCAATAGGGTCGTACCCTGATTTATAATCAAAATCTTTCCAAACAGAGGATAATATGTCAACATTAGTATTAACAAAATGTTTATATCTATGCCAAATAGAACCATACTTCAAAACCCAAGCATATGGTACCTGATGTATGGATGAATATTTTTTAAAAGTGGACGCCAAATAATCTAAATCATTTATAGTCCCGTCAGCATTTAAAGATTTTAATTTTTCTTTTGTAGTTATTAATGGTAATGAATTTAAAAATAAATAACCTAATGAAACAAAAGCATTATCTGTTTTAGTCTTATTTTTGTCTACCCCTTCTAACAATGCATTTATAAAATATGGGCTATTCAATAAAGAAGTTGTTTGTATACTAGAATTTACATTTCCAGAATACTCGTTTCCGTAATCAATATAAGATTCAGTAATATACAAGTCTTTATTTTCTCTATTTGTATAATAGTCGTTTAACAAATTGTAATAAAAAACCGGTACATCTAAATTTATTTGATATTGATTAGTTAAAGGTTTATTTGAAGTCAATAAACTAATATTATCATAAGTTTCATTTTTACTTACCCTACCTATTATTTTTTTAACATTTAAGTAGTTAAATGTTTTAGTAGTGTCGTTAAAACTTTCATAATCATCTACATTATCTCCGTTAGATACATTTTTTTTTATCCATTCTATATTACTTAATGGATATGTATCCAAAAAATTAATTCCCGAAGATTTAGTGTCTTTTAAAAAATTAGTTAAATCGGAAATATTTGGGTTATCTGACGATATAGTCTTATATGTTTCTCCATTTAGAGTGTCTATACTATATAATCCATTTTGAGTTTTTAATTCGTCTACTATGTATTTAGTTTTAAATAGAGATCTTATTAAATTTTGCCAACTATCACCATTGCCGTCGTTGGATATTTTTTTTAAATAATCTAAAAAAGTACTATAAACAAATTTATAATTTTTAAGTGTCTGATTTAACTGTATGTCGTTAGCGACAGCCATCTCAATATTTTTTCCTTCATTATTTGCAAAAAATTGATCAATATTATTTTCTTTTGCTGTTGTATTTTTGATTTTAATATAATTAGATATTAGATATGATCTTTCAAAAATTTCATAAAAAAAATAAATATTATTTAAATCATCATAAGGAGTATTTTTTAAAGGAAACTCTATAGCGTTTGATGAAACATATTCACTTAATGTCGTAGGGTTAGTATATACGTTAGTTTGTGATGGCTTTGATGTTTCGGTTGATCCCTTTAAGTAAGCCTCAACAAATCCAATTTCTGGCCAAATTCTATAATCATACGCTTTAGTTGTGTTAATTACTGTAGAGTCACCCGGATACTGTATTGTATATAATAATCTTCCATCTTTTTGTTTTTCTTGAATAAAATATAATGGCCAAGGATAAACTATATTATCTTTATTTAATTTTCCTGTAGAACTTTGTATACTATTAACATTATCAACAGAAAAACTTTTACTAGGTGGTATGATGGATAATAATCTAGACGTATCATCTCTAACTTCCCAAGCAGATTTATGAACATCATCCATTAACCTATAAAAAGTATCTGCACCAGACAAAATAATAGCGAATATATTTCTGATTGTTGGATTGAATCCTAACCCTCCATCTAGAGGATGTTTTAGTGCTCTTTCGGCTAATATTTTTGTTAAATCTTTAGTTATTTCTTCCTCCCAAACATCCAACGTTTTATTAGCATCATCTAAATTATCTAAAAAACTATTTTCTAAGTAAATTCCGTCATCAATTCTTTTATTACCAAAAACAAAATAATCAGGACTATAATCTATTATAGTATTGTCTGCTTTTAATACTTTTCCTGTGGCTAATTTTAATTTTTCCTCATCTAATTTGAATTTATTAAAATCATCTACATCACTTTGAACAGTCATATTTAATTGTCTTCCGGTTCTATAGTAATATGTGTCTATAACATTTTTTTCTTGAGACAACCATTTAGTTATATCTAATTTTTTAATTACGTCTTTTTCGTCTGAAAATTTAATTGGAATATTATATTTTGATGTTGATGCATCACCAAATGTTGTATTTTTTTTTAGTAAATTGGAATAATATATAATTCTATCATTGATTTTAGTTTTATAATCATATTGAAATTGAGCATCAAATTCTTTTTTATATGGATAGTATATTAATCCATCACTAACATAATAACTACTTCTATCTAAATAATTATTAACAGAATTATCGTACACATATTTTCTTAAATTGTTTAAATTTAATCTAAAGTCATTTACATCATTAAATTTAGTAAAATCTCCAGTGGATTCTACATCACTTTGAAGTTTTATTATGTAATCTTCTGATCTTTTAATAAACTCAGGTATTGTTAAGTGAGGAAATAAGTTGTCTATAAGACCTTTTTTTTTGTAAATATTATAAACCTCGTCTAATACTTGTCTACCTTTATATGTTGAAATATTACTTACTGTATTTGTTTTTGGATCAGTAACAGTTATTTGACTATTATACATTGAAGGTGCAGTAATACTATAAGATAGCGGAGTATCAAACAATAACGCCGTAAATTTACCAATTAACTTCAATGATATATCGTAATTTCCGGTGCTACTATCAAATTTAGAATTAAAAGACACTAAAGACAACCTATATCTTATTGCCTTACCATAATACCCTTTAAGTGTTAAATAAAATAATGGGTATGGTAAATTAAAAAAAGCAGAATAAATTGATCCTTCTCCTTGTTCAAATAAAGCTTTACCTTGTATGTCTACCATTTCAATACTGACATCTGGGACCCCAGTTCCTTTAATATCTACTCTAATACTTTTTATTCCTAAAAGTTGTGTATCCTCATATTTTTTAATACTATTAACAAATTTTGGAGATCCATTTACATTTACAGTATTTTCGTATCTTTGATTTGATCCTTTACCTAATCTAGACTCAGATCCAGTTAATTGATCGGACCAACTAGTATCAAATGCGGTCTTACCTTTAGGTTTTAAAAAATTTATTTTTAAGTCTTCGTCTCCATCAAAAATAGTTGCTATAGTAGTATTGATAACAACTGAATCTAAACTATCAAAATTTTCACCTATAGCTAACTTTGTTCTTGGAATTATAAAAGTTTCCAAGTTAGCATAGAAAACCAAATCTTCGTGATCGACCAATCTTGGAGATCTTATTCCATTAGAATCATAAATTTCATTTGGGTTTACTACTATAATATTATCGTAATCCTGCTCAATATAAATTCTTTTTTTATTTCCAGTCCTATAAGCCATAATAAAATATATGTGTATCTAAAGCAGATTTGTAGTCTTGCAATGCAGTATTTAATGGAAATGGTATAATTAATAATGTTCCATTAGGTATATTACTTTCTAAACCTCCATATATTGGATTGGCCATTAAAATTAACCAACCAAAATAAGGTGATCCATATTTTTCGTAGCTTATTTTATCTAATCTACTTTGATTTGTTTTATATAAAAATAATTGATTGGTTGATCTAGGCGGAATACTTATAAAAGGCACCACTGTTTGATTTCCGTTAATTAAAAAATTATCATATCTATTATAATATTCCATTAGTTAAATGATTTTCTTCCATTAAATTTATCCCAAGTAGAACCATTTTTTGACCACAAATCTAATAAATTTGTATCATTTCCTGGAAAAATAGGTCTTTGTGTTCCGTAATTTAATACTCTTGATTTATCCCTAATAAATGTCTTTAATTCATTTATTTCGTTAGTATAATATTCATCTTTAAATTTTTTAAATGACGTTTCTTTTTTTGTTTTAAATTCATTAAATTGATATATAAGACTTTTACCGAATGGTGGTGCGGATTCTAAATTATTAGAAATAAATGATCTCCATTTAGATTTTTCGTCTTCATCTACATTATTTATTATTTCTTCAATAGTGGTCGAACTAGCAAATAATCCTTCAATTTTAGTTAATTCATACCCAAACAAAATAAAAAATCTAGTATTTTGTTGAGGTACGGAGTTAATTGAATAAGTATTAAATAAAAAATCATCCTCAAATTCATTAGATATATTATTTGTAGTCCCTGAAGGTATTAATTCATATTGGTATAATTTATTATAAAAAATATTTATTTTATTTTTAATCTTTAAAAAATCTTGAACTAATTCATCAAAAGTATCGCTAACACCAACACTAGCAGCATTAGTGTCAGAAGTTCCTGTTAATGAAAAAATTATTGGTTCGTTTTTTTTATTTAAATAACCATCATTTGAATTGGCAACATAATTTATTTGATCTATATATTTGATAAATTCTAATTGTATTTTACTAGTTGTTGTTATACAATCATTAAATGACTCTAAAAAAATATTTGATTTTTTATTTATCAATTTTTTAATTTGTTTTTTTACTTTTTTAATGTCTTTATTTTTAAAATTTTCGTCATACAAACCATTTAATGGAGGAAACGTGTCGTACTCTACATCTAATATAGAATCACTAATTAGTTTTTTTATTTTTTCTTGAAATTTTTCTGGATATCCAAAAATATTTGCTTTATTTGTAGTATTGCCACTCAAATAATTAAAATATCCATCAGTATATTTTCTATCCTTAACCAACATCATTATCCCCCCGAATAATAATTCTTCGTTAGTTTTTTTTAAGTTCTCAAATATAGATATCATATAATCTGAAGTACTATTTAATAATGTATTCATAATTGTCTTATATTCAATTTCACCATTACTAAAATTTAAACTTAAGTTATAGTTAGCCGTTAATATAGTTCCAATAGTGGCCCCGCCATCATTAACCAAAGGTCTTTTAGGTACTTCTGTAATAATCCCTAATCTATTTTTTTCATCTAGTAATAATTGAGCATCATATTTACTACTAACATCTTCGGTAACTTCCGCCCTTTCATCGTACATTTCAGTATTAGCAAAGTAATTAAAAGACAATGCATTTTGTAATTTAGCAATTGGTTCTTTAAGTCCTTGTCCTCCAATAAAATTAAAACCCATAGTTACATTTACTATCATAGGTTGAACTCCAATTCCTTCTGGATTTAAATCTAAAATATCTTCTTCATATTTAAACGATAATTGATCAAAAACCACTTTAGTGTGATAAAAATCACCTACTCTTAAAATACAAACTGGCGGAGCTCCAAAAACACTATTAGTCACATCATTATATAATAAAGTTTGATCTCCATTTTTATTTTCCGATACTGTTGGTATTGTACTTCCAGGCCTCATACATTGACTTAAAAAAACCAATCTAGAATTTAAACCTTCAGGTGTTATTGAATGAAATGATGGATGGAAGTTTTTTATTTTACTAGCGATCCCATTATAAATCATTGGGTCTGATTGTCTTACCATTTCAAAATAATTACATTCGGTTAATAATTTTCTTGCTAATTTTTTTGTTAGGTCTTTAAATACAAAATTTTCTGTTTTATATTTTGGCTCAGGTGGAGGTGTTTTAATAACCTCTTCAGATCCCTTTTTTTGATCAATAAAACCACTATCATCTGATGTATTAATAGGTTCTTTAGTTTCTACCGTAGTTTGATTTGTTAAAACATCTGAATTTTCCTCTACAGTAGTTGTCTCTTCATTAGAAGGAGGGGTATTATTTGGGTCTGTTACTGGGTTTTTAATATCTATAATTTTTACTCTCCTACATGCCATGGCATTAATAGATGCAGTACCTTCATTTTTGTCGTTTTCAAATGATTTTCCGCAATTTATATTATTATATGGAATATCAATTAATTTACCCTCCTCTCCCTCAGACTTTTCATTAATTATTAGTTTTTTATCATCATAATAACTTTTTAAAGTTTTATTATTATTTGTTTTTTTACTTAACATCCATTGTTTAACAGAATCTATTCTTCTTTGCGATAACTTCTTATTATATTCTGGATTGAAAACGGAACTAGCGGTACCCAGCAAAGTAAATTCAATTATTTTACTTTCGTCTAACGATTTTGAAATTTGGGCCAAAAATTTATTAGCTTCATCAAACTCACTATCTATAAAATCAAAAAATTTACTTATACTATCCATTCTTGTATCAATATAATCGGATAAGTAAGCTCCCTGACTAATATTAGGAAGAGCTAAAACTGTGGCCGTTTGATCTGCATAAGTTAAATCATTATATTTTATTATTATATTTTTTGCCGCACCAAATGGTTCAGTACCGGTTTTCCCAACAGCATAATTTAAAGTTTTATAGTAATTTAAAGAAGTTTCATAATCTACATTTGATAATAAAAAATCTGATCCAAGTTTTTTTGGATAGTCATTATGAAAATAAAATCCAACTTCTTTAAATGTCTCGCTTAAATTTATCTCATCACCAGGTGAACTAGTAGCGGTAGGTGTTGGTGTAGGCGATATGGTTTGATTTTTAGTTGGGATAGGTGTAGGTTGTGGAGGAACTACTATTTCATCTTCAACTATATTTTCTATATTCTCATTTGGTAATTCTTTTAAAATATTATCCGAACCTATATCGTCTTGTAATACTTTTTGAGTATAAAAAATATCACTAGGAGTAAAATTTGGGAATTTTAAAACTAAATCATATAAATCATATTTTGTACATCCAGCAAAAAACGAATCAATAACTTTTGTTATTTTTGAATTTGATGATTCATTTTCTAATTCTTTGTCTACTAAAAGATTTAAAATAGACGGGTGGTCAACTATTATTTTCCATGAAAGATTTCCAGTTCTTTTTGTGTAATTAAAAGTATAAATAGGTTCTGTTCTTCCTAAAAAATTATTATCGTTCCAGTTAGTGGTTGTAGATTCATCAACACTTAATCCGTATGGAGGAAACCACATAACCCTACCTCCATTTGGTCCTTTTTCACATGCCGGTAAATCTTCGTAAGTAAATCCAGGAACATTTGATGTTCTCCAAGCTAAATTTTCTATAGAAAACATATATTTTTTAACTTTACCGTTAACAATATTTGAAGAGGCTCCATTATTGTCGTTAAATGGAGCGATATTTAAATTAAAAGTATTGTCTAAAATAGAGTGCGTATATTTTCTAATATTACCATCTGTTTTTTGTAATTCATCAAAAGACATATATGGCCTATCTTTTGTAAATAATCTACAATATTCATATCCAACAACAGATAGACTGCTATCTGGTTTTGAATTTGGTGTTGTATATCTTACTATTCTAGAACCTTTAGTCATTTCTACGTAACCATCATTGAATACTTTGGATATTTGATTTATTGCATTTCCAACGTGTTCTAATTTATTTTTTGATTTATTGCCGGCATCAATAATTTTTTGTGTTATATCTAAAATAGATCCCTCGGCGAAATCAAAATTTGTAGATTTAGTTTTATCAAATTCAGGGCTAATATCCGTAAAATTAAAATCACTACTATCTTTTGCAATACTATTTAAATTAAAACCAACAAACTTTCCAGGTAATATGTAATTATTACCTTTGTTGCCTTCTTTAGACATCCAAGTTATTCCACCTTGAATTCCTCCTTGCGAATCGTAATAGTTAGTAGAAGCTAGACCAAAAAAAGTTTGATTTAGTTTTTCTCCCTCATAAAGTTTTCCTATATTTCCGTAAGAAAAAACAGGCCCGCCAACCTGAGAAATTTCATCTGGAGGAGATATTTCATTACTTATTGAATTTTTATCTTTTCCAATATAATATTTTTCTTTTGGTGCTGAGGAAAATAAACCTTTTTTATAGTCTGGTCTAAATTTATTAAATTTTAATTGTTTGAATAATAATTTTTTAGTGGCTTTTGAAGTATATTCTAAAAATAACTCCGACGAAGTTTGATTTGCCGGTTGTCTTACACTAAAAATGTTAGATATAGCATTTCCAATTACAGATAATGGATTTTTTTGAACATTTGCCGACAAATCGCTTGGATAATCAAAATAGTCGTCAGGAATATATGAATAAGGAGAATACAGTCCAACCAATTTAGAGGCAAAATTAATTGCTTTACCAAGTAATCCGTCAGGTGTTGTTATATTATATTTTTTATCTATTATTGGAATATCTCCAGATAACATCCCAAGAGCATCAAAAGGGTCTAAGTTTGGTTTTAATGTTAAGCCTCCGGTATCTGGATCTAAACCTGAGTCTAACAAATTAATGCTGCCTAATGTCTGTTGAATTAACTCCAAAGCAACTCTATGTTTAAATTCTTTTTGTAACTGTTTTACCGCCAATCCGGCCAAATTTGAGTCTTGCGATAATGACCCATTAGATCCGTTAGGGTTATCGTCAATTAATATAGTAGCAACTAAATAAGTAGATGGAATAAAAGAAAAGGTTGAGTCAGAATTTGCATATGGGACATTTTTAGTTAAAAAACTTATATCGTCAATTGTAACTATTTCATAATTTCCTATTCCAGTCGTATATATATTTTTTACGTAAGATTGCAATTGCTCTGTATTTCCAATTGTTTCCAATTGATTGTCAACGGTATCAGAAATATCATATTGACCTTCGTTTGATCCAAGAATTTGAACGTCGTTTATCTCATATTTTGTAGTTCCATATTCGTCCGAATTTTCAGGAGAATATTTGTTTGTAATAATTAACGCCCCTTCTTGAGCATTTCCAATTGTTTCCAATTGATTATCAACTGTATCAGAAATATCATATTGACCTTCGTTTGATCCAAGAATTTGAACGTCGTTTATCTCATATTTTGTATCCCCGTATTCATCTACATTCTCTGGAGAATATTTGTTTGTGATAATTAACGCCCCTTCTTGAGCATTTCCAATTGTTTCCAATTGATTGTCAACTGTATCAGAAATATCATATTCTCCTTCGTTTGATCCAAGAATTAACTCATTGTTTATTTCGTATTTTGTTTCTCCGTATTCGTCTACATTCTCTGGAGAATATTTATTTTTAACAATTAGTACACCTTCTTGAGCATTTCCAATTGTTTCCAATTGATTATCGAATGTGTCAGAAATATCATATTCTCCTTCGTTTGATCCAAGAATTTGAACGTCGTTTATTTCATATTTTGTAGTTCCATATTCGTCAGAATTTTCAGGAGAATATTTGTTTGTGGTTATTAATGTACCTTCTTGAGCATTTCCAATCGTTTCCAATTGATTATCGAATGTGTCAGAAATATCATATTCTCCTTCGTTTGATCCAAGAATTTGAACATCATTTATATTATATTTTGTTTCTCCATATTCATTAGAATTTTCAGGAGAATATTTGTTTGTGGTTATTAATGTACCTTCTTGAGTATTTCCAATTGTCTCCAATTGATTATTAACTGTATCAGAAATATCATATTCTCCTTCGTTTGATCCAAGAATTAACTCATCGTTTATCTCATATTTTGTATCTCCATATTCTTCTACATTCTCTGGAGAATATTTGTTTTTAACAATTAATATTTCTTCTTGGGTATTTCCAATTGTCTCCAATTGATTATTAAACGTATCAATAATGTTATATTCCCCACTACCAACAGTATTTATGACATTATTGTTGTTAATATAATAAACACTATTACCATAATCTCCTTCTATTGTTTGTGGTTTATAAACATTATTTACTATATGAATTAATTCAGAATTATTACCGTTTACCTCTAAATCACTACCAATAGTTTTACTATACCCATACTCACCTTCGTTTGTTTTATAGTTTAAATTTAAATTAATTGAAACTAAACTACCATAGTTGTTTTCATTATCATTTGGAACATACTGATTTATAGGAAAAATAATACCTTCCTGCTGATTTCCAATATTTTCAATAGTATTAGAGTCTACCGTACTTAAATCTTTTATAAGTATTTCAGAAGAGGCCGGAATATCTAAACTAGTGAAAGCAGAATCTACATTATATGGTGGAAGATTTTTAGATAAAAGTTTTTTTCTAAAATTTTCAGATAAATTAAACGATAAAGGACTTTCCATTTATTATGTTTATCATAAATAGATTATTTTTTGTTTTTTTTACTAAGCAATAACTCCTTGTTGTTTTTTAAAATCATCTAACTTATATAATATAGTTTCCATTATTTGATTTTTAAATCTTGTATCATTTAACATTTTTTCAATAGCACCATTGTCTCCTGAAATAGAACCATTTAAATTTATATTAATATCTATTTTTCCGTCAACAGAGGTACTTTCTTTTTTAGTCGATGTATCATTTAAAGACGACGATATTTTATTAAAAATTTCACTTAAATTTGTAATACCCCCTATTTCAGATGATTGTGGGGATGAACTATTTAAAGATGACGATATTTTATTAAAAATTTCACTTAAATTTGTAATACCCCCTATTTCAGATGATTGTGGGGATGATAATATCTGAGACATAACTTTATTTAATTCACCAGTTTTATTAAAAGCTTCAGTTAAATTAGTTCCAAATATCACTTCATCACCAACAATTCCTTCGTATATTTTACCCTCAGACATCAGAGTTGGTGCGGTATTTGG
>SXGQ01653087.1_pt1 | contig 22567 bp, 18 predicted proteins | sample 3178371 | NCBI WGS metagenome assembly SXGQ01 (sample SAMN11356859, study PRJNA531348) | freshwater metagenome | isolation source: freshwater sample F1-20 | place: China: Fuxian Lake, Yuxi | collected 2017-12-25 | reverse complement strand
GGGGTCAGCCACTTCAGGCCGCCATGCGGCCGCCTGTGGTTGTAGTCCATCCGCCACTGGTCGAGAACGACCCGAGCCTCAGGCAGGCTCAGGAACAACTCACGGTCGAGCAGCTCGTCGCGGAGCCTGCCGTTGAAGCTCTCCACGTAGCCGTTCTCCCAGGGGCTCGCCTTCTGAATGTAAAGCGTGCGAACGCACGCCCTCGCCAGCCACTCCTCCCATGCCTCGGGAACGTCTCCACGATCTTCCGCATCACCCCGAGCAACTCGCGGTCGCCGTCTACCTTCCTGGGACGGTGCCGCTGCGTGCCTCGGTTCTGCCCGAGCACCCGACAGACCCTTCTTTCCGAGACCTTTTCCGGTCCCAAGGTCCGCCGGACGGATTCCACCGTCCGACGGCGACGCTCGGGGCAAGTCAGTTTGGGCGGGCGGCCTCCTTGAGGATCAGCATGTCCAGGGCCTGGTCCGCAACAAGCTTCTTCAGCCTCGAGTTCTCCTTCTGGAGTTCCTGAAGCTGCTTGGCCATCTTCGGATCCATCCCGCCGAACTTCGTTCGCCAGCGGTAGTACGTCTGCTGGCTGATACCCAGCCGTCGGCAGACATCGGGCACGTTCGTGCCCTTCCCAAGGTCCACATCAGCCTGCCGAAGCAAGCCCACGATCTGCTCTGTACTGCGTCGCTTCTTCATCTGAGAACCCTTTCCAGCCCCACCAGGGGCACGAGGATTCTCCCACAAGACCTGGGTCAGGATTTGGGGAGGGGTACTGAAACCCGGAGAGCCGGATGTGTGATCCACGAGTCCGGTTCTCGGAGCGTCCCGGGGGCGAAAGCCCGCGGGCCTGCTCGACCGGCCGGGCGGCGGACGTTTCCCGGAGGGAAGGTCGGCGACTATCATGCACGGGGTCGCAGGGCTGACCGCGGACATCTCCGGCAGAGCGTGACGTTGAGCATGATATCGCCTTCTCGACGCCGTCTCGCCTTCCTCCTCCCCATCCTGCTCGGCCTGTGCCTTGCCGCTGGCGGCCACACCGCGGGGGCGACGCTTCCCGCGGCCGGCGGCGGGGAACCGGAACTCGCCCGCGAGCCATCGTGGCGTCTCCCGCCTGTCGAAGAGGTCCGCGACGCGGCCCTCGCCTGGCTCGCGGCCGCCGCGGCTCCCGCCGAGGCAGCGGCGGCATCGACGCGGGCCCGCGCGGCCTGGGCCGCCGCCGACCGGCAGCATCTGGATGTGCTCGATTCCGTGATGGAGACGATTGCCTCCGGCGACCCGCGGGGGGAGGCGATCCGCGCGGCCGGATCAGGATTCGGCTCCGGATCGGCAGACCCCGATCTCGACTGGCTCGACGATCCCGCGACGCCCCCCTTCGAACGTGACGCCGTCAAACTCTGGTGGGCACGGGAACTGGTGCGGCGGGACCGCTTCGACGACGCCATGCCGCTGCTCATGGGCGTCGACGTGGAGAACTCGGTCGATCCCGCCACGCTGCTCTTTCATCGGGCGGCATGCCAGCACTGGCTGCTCGCCTCCGACGCCGCGCTCGAGTCGCTCGACCGGCTGCTCGAGCGCGAGCATGAGATCCCCGTGCGGTATGCCCGAGTGGCACGGCTGCTCAGGGCCGACATGGCGGCGCTGGAGGCGGATTCGCTCGATCACATCGCCCGCCGGATGCGGGACGTCACCCGGCGGCTCGAACTCGGCCGGGCCGGCACCGCGACCCGTGATGTTCAGGACGGCGTGATCGAGTCACTCGACAAACTCATCGAGAAGCTGCAGCAACAACAGCAGCAGCAGGAGGGCGGCGGGGCGGCGGGATCGGGCGGTGGCCAGGGGCAGGGATCGGCCGGCAAGCCGATGGAGGACAGCCGACCGGCGGGGGGCAGGGCCCCGGGTGACGTGCAGACACGCGATGTCGGCGGTGGCGAGGACTGGGGCCGTCTGCCCCCCCACGATCGTGAACGCGCCCTGCAGCAGATCGGCCGGGAGTTTCCGCCGCATTACCGGGAGGCGATCGAACAGTATTTCAAACGGCTCGCGTCCGGCGGGGAGGATCGCTGAGCGTGCAGGACGTGACCACCGTTCGCCGCCGTGCCCTCTCTCGCCCGTGCCGCGGCACGGGCGGCACGGGCGCCGTGCGGCTCATGGCGATCGTCGTCGCGGCGGCGGGCTGGCCGCCGCTCGTGCCCGAATCCGCCGCTGCCGGCCTGCCGGTTCGCATTGAGGCGACCGATGGCTCGGTCACCGAGGCGGTGCTCGAGTCGCTCGATCAGCAGCAGGCGGTGCTCGACCGCGGGGCCGGGCCGCAGGGGATGCCGTTGGCCGCCATTCGCAGGCTCGGACGACAGCCACCCACTGCGGAGCCCGCTCGAGCGGCAGCCGTGCAGGTGACGACCGCCGATGGGTCCGGGATCGGCGGCGATGATTTTCTCTGGGAGGGCGAAACGGCGGTGATCGTGCGGGCCGCCGGCCGGATCGAGTTGCCGATCGACCTCGTGAAGAAGGTCGCCTGGGGACCGCGGCCGGCAGGGGGGGAGGTGGCGGCGGACGGGAACGCATGGCTCGCGGCGGTGCCCGCCGAGCCTGTGGCCGATCTCATCGCCGTGACGCGGGCAGACGGCTTCGAGCTCGTCGAGTGCGCGATCACCGGGGTGTCGCCCGAGGCGGTGACGGTGGTGCTCGATGGAGACCGCATTCCGGTCAAGCGGGCAAAGGTCCTCGGCCTCGTCTGGGTTCGCCCGGCGACCGCGGGGAGCGGCAGCCGGGTGACGATCGCCGGGGGCAGCCTGACGGCCTCGACCATCGAGTGGACGGCGGAGCGACTCGTGCTCGACGGGGTGGTGCGAATCCCCGGCTGCATGCTCGAGGCGATCGACTACGCCGCCGGCCGTACGGTGAGCCTCGCGACCCTGGAGCCTTCGGCGGTGTCGGCCGAACCATTTTTCGGGGCGCTCGCTGCGGTCGATGGCCTCGCGGCGTTCTTCGCACCGCGACTGGTGCCAACGCCGGGCGCAAAGGCCGCCGGCGAAGGGGGGGGCGACCGTTCGCTGCTCATGCGGCCGCGAAGTCGTGCCGTGTGGATCGTGCCGGCCGAGAGCCGCCGGTTTCGCACGCTGGTCGTGCGGGCGGCCGAGGAAGGCGCGGAAGGGGGCGTGCAGATCACGGTGCTGGCGGATGACAAGCCGGTATGGGAGCAGCGGCTCGACGCCGCGGTGGTCGGCGGTCTGCCGATCGACGTCGATGTGGCGGCGGCCAGACGGCTCTCGATCGTCGTCGATTTTCTCTCCGGCGACATGGGAGGCCCCGTCCGGTTCGACGGGGCGGTCTTCGAAAAATGATCCCGACTCCCGTCCTTCTGCGACGCGGTGCTCCCCCGAGGCAACGCATCCTCGCGGCGGTCTTCGTCGCGGTGGCCAGTGGGGCCGCCGCCGGCGCCGCGGCACGGGCCGCCGACGTCGATCCCGTCGTGCTCGAGGCGGAGCGCAGCCGGGTCGACGCCATTCGGCGGGCATCCGCCGCGGCGGTCTCGATCTTTGCCGGCGAGGCGGGGGGCGGTTCGGGCGTGCTGCTGACCCCCGACGGATATGCGGCCACCAACTTCCACGTCGTGCAGCCCGCCGGCCCCGCGCTGACCTGCGGCCTCAGCGACGGCCGGCTCCACGACGCCGTGCTCGTGGGGATCGATCCGACCGGCGATCTCGCGCTCGTGAAGCTGCTCGGCCGCGACGATTTTCCCTGTGCCGAACTCGCCGACAGCGACCTCGTGGATGTCGGCGATTTCTGCTTCGCCGCCGGCAACCCCTTCCTGCTGGCCACCGACCTCAGGCCCTCGATCAGCGCCGGGATCGTGTCGGGCGTGCACCGCTACCAGTTTCCGGCGGGCACGATCCTCGAATACACCGACTGCCTGCAGGTCGATGCCGCGATCAATCCGGGCAACTCGGGGGGCGGGCTGTTCGATGCGCAGGGACGGCTCATCGGCGTCAACGGGCGGGCGTCGTTCGAGAAGCGGGGGCGGGTGAACGTCGGGGCCGGGTATGCGATCTCGTCGAATCAGGTGCGAAACTTCCTCGGCTGCCTCAGGGCGGGAAGGATCTGCGACCACGCGACGCTCGGCGCGACCGTCTCGACGAGTGCCGAGGGCCGTGTGGTCGTCTCCGACATCCTCGAATCCTCAGACGCCTGGCGACGGGGTCTGCGATATGACGATGAGATCGTCGCGCTCGCCGGGCGGCCGGTCCGCTCGGTGAACGCGTTCAAGAACGTGCTCGGCACGCTCCCGGCGGGCTGGCAGGTGCCGCTGGTCTCCCGCCGTGGCGGGCGGCGGTTCGAGATGCTCGTGCGGCTGGCCGCCATCCACGCTCCCGCGGAACTGGCCGCGATCGTCGCGGGAGGAGCCGAAGAGGAGAAGCCGCGGCAGGGGGGCGAGGCCGCGAAGCCGGAACTGCCCGAAGCCGTCCGCGGGCTCCACGAGCCGCGGTCCGGATTCGCCAACCATCACTTCAACGTGGTGGAGCGCGACCGGGTCGCCGCCGCCATCGCCGCGGCCCGCGGCAGCCTCCCGTCGGGGCCGTGGGTCTTTGCCGGAAGACTCGCGACGGGTGATGAGTTTCGCATCGAGCTCTCCGACACCTCCGCGTCGATCGACCTGCCGACGGGCACCTCGACGCTCGCCGTGGACGACGCGCTCGACCGCAGCCCGGTGCCTCCGGGGAGCGGCGGCATGCTCGCGGCCCTCGTGCTCTGGCGGCAGCTCGTGACCGCCGGCCCTGCCGCTGTCGGACGAACCATCTTTTGGGGCACGGCACCGCGGGATCCGGCCAAGCTTGGAGACGCTGCGATCGTCGAGTTCGTCGATGTTTTGGAGTCGGCCGCGTCGGGTGTCGAGGCCCGCTTCGCCGTGGACGGCGGCCGGGTGGTGGCGATCGATCTCTGGACGAGCCCCGACGCCGAGCCCTGCGAGATCAGGCTCGTCTGGAACGATGCGGGTGAAGCAGGATCGCAGGCGATGCCCGCCCGGCTGGAGGTGAGTCGGGGCGGACAGGAGTTCGGCACGTTCGTGATCGAGCCGGCGGCTCCGCAGGGGGTATCGCCATGATCCGGAGCCTGGTCGTGACGGCGCTGGTGGCCGTGGCCGGTCTCGTGGCGGTCGCCGCCGACGAGGTCGCGCCTCCACAGGTGACGGCCGCGGCGGCGGCCCGCAAGGTGGTCAAGATCCACGGCGCCGGCGGCGTTCGCGGCCTGGAGTCGTATCAGTCGGGGATGATCGTGTCGCCGGATGGCCGGATCGTGACCGCGATGAGCACCGTGCTCGACTCCGACGAGATCGACTGCGTGCTCGACGACGGGCGGCGATTTCGGGGCACGCTGGTGGGAGTCGATCCGCGGCGGGAGATCGCGCTGCTCACGATCGACGCCACCGATCTCCCGGCATTCATGCTCGAACCCGCCGGCCGTGTGGCGACCGGCACGCGGATCATGGCACTGTCGAACCTGTTCGCCGTGGCGGCGGGCGACGAGCGTGTCAGCGTGCAGCGGGGCGTGGTGGCGGCCATCGTGCCGCTCGCGGCCCGCCGCGGCGCCGCCGAGGCTCCCTACACCGGCGATGTCTACGTGCTCGACAGCACGACCAACAATCCAGGTTCGCCCGGGGGAGCGGTGGTGGATTCCCACGGGCGGCTCGTCGGCATGCTCGGCAAGGAGCTCCGCACCACGGCCGGGGGCATCTGGCTCAACTACGCGCTGCCCGTCGATGAAATCGCCCTCGGCTGCGAGGCGATCATGTCGGGCACCGCCGCGGAGCCCGCCGCGGCCGGACCGCTCGAATCGCTCGACCTGCGGCTCGTCGGCATCGTGCTCGTGCCCGATCTGATCGACCGCACGCCCCCTTTCGTCGAGTCGATCGTCCCCGATTCCCCCGCCGCGCGGGCGGGACTCCGCGCCGACGATCTCGTGGTCGCCGTGGGCGGCGTGTCGGTGGCGTCCCGGGCGGCCGTGCAGAAGGCCGCCGGCGGAATCGCCCCCGGAGACCCGTTGCGACTGTCGGTGATTCGTGACGGCACCGTGATCGACTGCGACGTGGGCCCGCGGCCCCGAGAACGGGGGACGCCATGAGCGGTGCGGGGAAGTCATGGCGTCGCCCTGGGTTTGCGGCCTGGCTGCCGGCGGCCGTGATGCTCGTCGGCATCGTGGTCGCGACGCCGAGGGCTCCGTTGGTCGCGGGCGAGCCGACGCTCGCCGAGGAGGCGGCGTTCCGCGCGGCAGTGGCCCGCGTGGCCGGCGCCGTCGTCCGCATCGAGCCGGCCGTGGGCACGCAATCCACGCTCTCGGCCGCCGCCGAGGCCAGCGGCGCGTCGGGACCCTCCACCGGGCTGATCATCGACCGTGCGGGGCTGATTCTGGCCACGACATTCGCCGTGCCGGAGGATGCGACCGAGGCGATCGTCGTGCTGGCCGATGGTGAACGCCGGGCCGCGAGGCCGCGGGGCCGCGACCTCGCCCGGGGAATCGTCCTGCTCGAGACCGAGCCCCTCCCCGCCGCACCCGAACTCCAGGTGATTGCTCGTCGCGACCTCGCCCCGGGGCAGTGGACGATCGCGGTCGGTCGGGCATGGAACGCGGCCGAGCCGAGCGTGGCCGTCGGCATCCTGTCGGCGGTGAACCGGGGCTGGGGGCTCGCGGTGCAGACCGACGCCTCCGTTTCCCCGATGAACTACGGGGGCCCGCTCATCGACATCGCCGGCCGGGTGATCGGTGTCGTGACGCCCCTGCCCGCCGACACCGCGGGGATGAAACTCGGCACCGAACTCTACGACGCGGGGATCGGCTTCGCGGTGCCGCTCGAGGATCTCGTCCGCGATCTTCCCCGGCTCGCCCGCGGCGAGTCGCTCGCCCGCGGCATGCTCGGCATCGGCTACCGCTCGCGCGACGAGATCAACGGTGAGCCCGTGATCGGGACGGTCCGGCCGGGATCGCCCGCGGCCCGCGCGGGAGTGCGGGTCGGCGATCGGATCGTCGAGATCGACGGCCGCCCCGTGGCCCGGATCGCCGACCTGCGGCACGGCCTTGTGCCGCGGCATGTCGGCGACAAGGTCGAACTCGTGATCGAGCGGCGGGAACCTGCCGGTGCGGCCACGAAGCTGACGGTGAAGGCGACGCTCGCCGCCGCGCCTCCTCCATGGCGGCGGGCCGTGCTCGGCATCACGCCGACGCCGCAGAAGGACGAGGCGGCGACCGTGGAGGTGGGGTGGGTGTTGCCCGGCGGCCCGGCGGACCGGGCCGGACTGAATGCGGGGGGCACCGTGACTTCGATCGCCGCGGAGGGCGATGAAGGGATTCCCCCGCTCGTCAGGCCTTCGGCCGCGGCGCTCGCCGGATTTCTCGCGGGCAGGGAGCCGGGGCAACGGGTGCGGCTGACGGTGGAGACCGACGGCCGGCCTGCGGCGACCGAGATCGAACTGGCCGGCTTGCCCGCGGAGGTTCCCGCAGTCGGCCCGGGAGGAGAGCCGACGACGGACGATCCGCTCGCCGGTCCGGTCGATGCAGCGCGGGTCGTGAGGCTCGAGGCGGCGGAAATGGCCGACCCGCCGCTGGCGGTGATTCCGCGCTCCGGCCGTGCGCCGGTCGCCGTGCTCGTCTATCTCGGGCTTCCGCACGGACCGGTCGCGGACGGCGAGGCGACGACATGGAAGACGGCCGTCGCCGATTCGGGCGTTGCGGTGATCCTGCCCGGATCGTCGGACAATCGTCAGTGGAGCCGCGACGACATCCCGGGCGTGCTCCGCGCGATCCAATCGCTGCACGCGAAGCGGCCGATCGATCCAACCCGCGTGGCGGTGGCCGGCAGCGGGGCAGGGGGGGCCTTCGCCTGGCTCGTCGCCGAACGGCTCGGTTCCGCCTGTCGCGGGATCGCGGTCGCCGATGCCAGCATGCCGCGGTCGATGTCGATCGAGACCGCGCAGCCGGGAAACTCGCGGTGGATCCTGCTGGGAGCCGGAAGCGAGCCGCTCCAGCGACGCATGGAGAGCGACCGCCAGCGACTCGAGCGGGCCGGATATTCGGTCGGTTCGCTCGCGGTCAACGCCGAGGGTGCTCACCCGGCGGCCGTCCTGTGCCGTTGGGCTTCGCTGCTCGGACTGCTCTGAAACCCGTTCCGCAACCATGACGTCTCTCCCCGCCGGTGGCCATGGACGACCGCCTTGTTTCGGATCTCCGGATCGTGCTCGCGGACGACGACCTGATCGTCGTTGACAAGCCGTCGGGAATGCCCAGCGTTCCCGCCCGCACGCCGCTCGATCCGCCCGACGTCGCCCGAGTGCTGGCGGCCCGCTTCGGGCCGCTCGAGGCCGCGCATCGGCTCGACCGCGACACGTCGGGCCTGCTCGTGCTCGCACGGTCCCGCGAGGTGCGGGGGCTGCTCGGCCGCGCCTTCGAGGCGGGACCGGTTTCGAAGCGGTATCTCGCGGTGGTGCACGGCGCGTTGCCGGCCGACGAGGGGACGATCCATCTCCCCTTGGCCGACGATCCCGCGCGGCCGCCACGCAAGCGGGTCGATCCGATCGGCGGACGTCGCGCGACGACCCGGTGGCAGATCCGCGAGGTGTGTGACGCGGGCCGCGGCGGCCGGCTCACGCTGGTCGAACTCAACCCCGTGACCGGCCGGTCGCACCAACTCCGCGTGCATCTGGCCTGGCTCGGATGCCCGCTGGTCAACGACCGTCTCTACGGCCGCGGAGAACCAGGCCCGCTGGCGCTGCGGGCGACCTCGATCATGTTTCGGCATCCGCGGACGGCCGTGCCGGTGTCGCTGTCGGTCGCTCCCGCCGTGGAGCCTCCCTGGTCCCGGTTCAGGCCCGGGTCGGCGTCAGTGCCGAGCGGCTGACCTGCTGCCAGTAACGGGAAAACCGTCCGAGGTCGGTCACCCGCGAGCGATCACAGAAGCGTGGCCAGGCCGCCGTGTGCACCGGCACGACGGTGGCGATCGCCTCGGCGGCGGCCCGCGTTCGCGGGCAGGAGGTCTCCGTCACGGCGACGGCGTCGCAGCCGAGCGCGGCGGCCCGCGTCGGGACCACCGTCCGCGGATCACCCGCCAAGACCTCGACATCGGGGAGGTCGGCGAGGCATTCGAACAGGAACACGAGCCTCTTGAGCGACGGCCGTTCCTCACCCAGCCATCCCTGATCGACGACGAACAGCCGCGGCGAATCGGGAAAGGCCGTCGCCGCCGGGCTCGTCGCCGCAGCCGAGTCGAGCGTGAGCCAGACGAGCGGCCGGGCGGTCGCCACGTCGGCCGCCGACGGCTGCCGGGGCCTGATGCGAAGCGGCGGCCTGGCGATCCCGCCGCCGTCCGCCACGAAGAACCTGGCGGCGAGGCTCTCGTAGCTCCCCTCCACGTCGCAGGCCCCGCGTACGGGGCAGGGGCGGCAGTGCTCCCCCGCGGTGAACGACTCCAGGTTCTCGCGATTGAAGATGTAGGGCTTCGCGGAGAACGTCCCCGCGATCCATTGCCACGAGAGGTGGTTGCTCGCCGGATCGCCGTCGAGCAGGTGTTCGAGAAACCAGTCGGCCCCGGCCAGCCAGCGGACGCCGCGGGCATGCACCAGCCAGGAGGCGAGCCACATGCGTTCGTGGTTGTGCAGCCAGCCGGTCTCATGCAGTCGCTGCACGAAGGCATCGACGCACTCCATGCCGGTGCGGGCTTCGAGGACGTCGTCGGGCACGCGATCGAGCTGCGGAACCCTCGACAGCGCCGCAGGCGGTTCGATGTCGCCCCTGATCGCGTTGCCGACCGCCAGTTGGACCTGCCCCCAGTAGTCGCGCCAACCGAGCTCCGACACGAGCTTCGTGGCCTGTTCGGGCCGATCGACCCGCGAGAGCGCCATGTCGCGGACCTCCGCGAGACCGAGAACCCCGTGCCTGATCCAGGGGGAGAGCTTCGTCACCGCACCCGAGACATGGTTGCGGGTGCGCTCGTAGGCGACCGGATCGATCGCCGCCAGCCGCGACACCGCTTCCGCGCGTCCCCCGCGGATGGCTGCGGGCCCACCGCGGCCGGGCCCCGCGGCGACGGAGGGAAAAGCGGCCGCGATGGCCGTCGTGAGTTCGCCGCGCGGCAGTCTCAGGAGCGGGGTGAGATCTGCAGTGAAAGTTCCGTTGTCCACGCCGGCCTCCTTGGAAGTCGCCCGCCCGCCGCGTGGGATGGGCCTGGCGGCACCGTAGCCTGCTGCTGCGACGATGGGCAGCCCCGTGCCGAAAAACTGCGCGGGCCTCCTTCGACTGCGGGGGAAGGGTGCGGCTCCCGCGGCCAACCCAAATATCGACCAGTCGGCCGCGAAACACGGTGCGTGTGGGATCGGGACCAGCGGCAGCTGGTCGCGGCACGGGGTTTGCACTCTGCCGGGCCAGCGCACAAGTGCCACGTGAGCCGGTGCGTCCGGCTCAGCGAGGGGTCGTCTTCCGCCCACCTCGGCACACCGTCCGGAAGGATGCCGCACGACGGTCTGGGTGGGTAATCCGCCTTACTCACCCAGGCCGCGGCATGCGGTCCCGTCGCCGTTCCCGGCACGGCAGGCGTCCTGCGGTTGGTGCGGGCGACGGTGCGGGAGTAGCCTTGCGGATCATCCGCCCCCGCCCCCGCCGGGAAAACCGTCCGTGAAGCTCATCATCGCGATCATCCAGCCGGGCAAGCTCGAGAGCGTGAAGCAGGCGCTCTCGGAAGTCGAGGTGTTTCGCCTCACGGTGCTCGACGTCCAGGGGTTCGGCCGGCAGCGCGGCCACGCGGAGACCTACCGGGGCCACGAAATCTCGGTGAATCTGCTGCGCAAGGTGCAGCTCCAGATCGCCGTCAACGACGATTTCGTCGAGCCCACGATTGCGGCCATCGTGAAGGGGGGCCGCTCCGGCGAGCAGGGCGAGATCGGCGACGGCAAGATCTTCGTCCTGCCCATGGACGAGTGCGTCCGCATCCGCACCGGCGAACGCGGCGGCGAGGCGATCTGAAACCGCCGGGAACCGCCAGCGGGACGACAAAGCGAGCAGTCGCCCGCCCCGAGCCCGCGGCCGCACTGCGCCCGCGGCCGCTCCCGGCCGCATTAGGGCCGTTGCGGATGGAGTCGGGGCATCACGCCGAGCGCGAGTCGGTTGGTGGCGGCGAGAAAGGCCTTTGCAGAGGCTTCGAGCGAGTCGGTCGAGACGCCGCGGCCACGCTGCATCTGTCCCGCATGTTCCAGTTCCACCGTGACCTCGGCCTGCGCGTCCTTGCCGACCGTCACCGCCTGGACGCGGAAGTCCCGGCACACGGTCGTGATTCCCGTGAGCTTTTCGATCGCCAGGAAGATGCCGTCGATCGGACCGTCGCCCGCCGTGATGGTCACCGACTTCCGCTCGCCCTCCTGAAGCACCCGCAGGGTCACCGTGGGGGCGGAGCCGGAATCGCTCGAGAGACTGTAGCCCTCGTAGGCGAACTGCTCCGGAAGCGCGGAGAACTGCTGCTCGCAGAGCGCGGCGACGTCGCCGTCGTAGATCTCCTTCTTGCGGTCGGCCAACAGCTTGAACTGCTCGAAGACCGTCTGCAGCTGCTCGGGTGTGAGCTGGTAGCCGAGGGCCTTCGCCCGATCGGCGAGGGCCGCGCGGCCGCTGTGCTTGCCCAGCACGAGGTCGGTCCGCTCGAGCCCCACGTCCTCGGGCCGCATGATCTCATAGGTCCGCCGCTCCTTGAGCATGCCGTCCTGATGAATCCCCGCCTCGTGGGCGAAGGCGTTGCGGCCCACGATCGCCTTGTTGCGGGGCACCTGGATCCCGGTCACGTTGGCCACCAGCCGGCTCGTCGGCACGAGCTTCTGGGTGACGATCCGCGTGTCGCAGCCGTAGTGGTCGCTCCGCGTCCGCAGGGCCATCACGACCTCCTCCAACGAACAGTTGCCCGCCCGCTCGCCGATTCCGTTGATCGTGCACTCGATCTGTCCTGCGCCCGCCTCCACGGCGGCGAGGCTGTTGGCCACGGCCAGGCCGAGATCGTCGTGGCAGTGGGTGCTGATCACCGCCTTGTCGATGTTGGGCACGCGGTCCACGAGGCTCTTGATCACTCGATGCATCTGCATCGGCGTCGCGTAGCCCACGGTGTCGGGAATGTTGACGGTCGTGGCACCGGCCGCGATCACCGCCTCGACCACGCGGCAGAGGAAGTCGATCTCGGTGCGGGCCGCGTCCTCCGGCGAAAACTCGACGTCGCCGCAGAGATTGCGGGCCCGGCTCACGCCGGCGACGGCCCGCGCGACCACCTCGTCCTCGTTCATCCGCAGCTTGAACTCGCGATGGATCGAGCTCGTGGCGAGGAACACGTGGATCCGCGGCTGGCGGGCGTGCTGGAGAGCCTCCCAGGCGCGGTCGATGTCGGCGTCGTTGCAGCGGGCCAGGCCGCAGACGGTGGCCCCGGCCACGGCTCCGGCGATGTCGCGGACACTGGCGAAGTCGCCGGGCGAGGCGATCGGGAAGCCCGCTTCGATCACGTCCACGCCGAGGGCCACCAGCGCGTGGGCGATCTCCATCTTCTCGGCGAGGTTCATGCTCGCACCCGGCGATTGTTCGCCGTCGCGGAGCGTGGTGTCGAAGATGCGAATCGGGCGGGGCGTGCTCATGGGAGGGTCCGTGATGGCGGCGATGGGAGGGCCGATGCCGGGACGGCAGGGCCTGGAGGCCGACAGGAGTCCATCGTAGCCGGCGAGTTCACCGCCGGCACCCCGCCGCAGCGTCCCCCGGCGACCGCGCCGTTTTGTGGCCCCTGAGTCCTCTTCACCAGCGCGGGCTTGCCCGTGGCTCGGGCTTCCCCGCCACCCGGCCTTCGTCGATCTTCCTCCCAGGGCATCGTCTGCCTCCGCCTACGGTATTCTTGGGATCCTCCCACCGACATGGCACCGTCCGCGCCCCCCAGGAGCACCGCCAGGATGACGCTACGCGAGTTTCAGGACCTGATCCGCACCATGTATCACGAGAAGGATGCGTCGCGGGGCGTCGAGGGAACCTTCATGTGGCTCACCGAGGAGATCGGCGAACTGGCCACCGCACTCCGCAGCGGCACCCACGACGAGCAGACGCTCGAGTTTGCCGACGTCCTGGCTTGGCTGGCCACGATCGCCAACGTGGTGGGCGTCGATCTCGACGAGGCGGTCCGGCGGAAATACGGCACCGGATGTCCGGGATGCGGACAGCTGGCCTGCACCTGCCCAGACGCGGAGAAGCCATGAGTCGGCGGGCGGCCTCAAGCGGCCTGGTCGCGGTCGTCCTCCTGGCGGCGCAGTGTGCCGGGGAGGTCTCCGGCGGCGAGGCGACGGGGCTGCGCGTCATGGCGGGGATCGGCGGCGTGAGACGGACCGGCGCATGGACGCCGCTGGTCGTGTCATCCTCCGCGGGCCTGCAGCCCGGCGAGACGATCCACGTGGCCGTCGAGGATCCCGAGGGACAGTTCGTCCGCTCGCCGCCCATGCTCGTGGTCGCCGACGCCGAAGGGAAGCCGATGGCGAGATCGTGCGTGCGGTTCGGCAGGCCCTCGGGCCGGGTTCGAGTCGAGCGCGGGGCCGCGGTCGGCACTGCCGTCGATCCGGCGGGCGAGGAGGTGCGGCTCGGCGAGCCGATCGCCTCCACGGAGAACGTGCTCGTCATCTATGGCGAGCTCCCGGCGGCGGTGCGGGCCGCCCGGCTCCTCGATCGCGAACAGGGGACGCGGACCAGGGTCGTCCCCGTCGATCTGCGAGGGCCTTTCGTCGAGGGGGCGGCGGCCCGCGATTACGATGCCGCCGACACGATCGTCGTCTGCGGCCGTGCGGCGGAATCGCTGCCCGCCGAGGTGCTCGCCGGAATCGACGCGTGGGTCCGTGACGGCGGACGACTCGTCTTCATCGCCGGGGGCTCGGCCCCGCTGGTCGCCGGCATGACGGGCCCCGTCGCGGACTGGTTGCCGGGACCCTTCGAGCGGATGGTGCCGCTGCGCCGGCTGGGGGCGATCGAATCGCACGCCCGGGCCGACGGCCTCGCGGATCGCGTGCCTGCCGCCGGGCTGACGGCGCCGATGTTTGCCAAAGCCGCGACGGGGGGCGAGGGGGTCGTTGAAGTCGCCGCCGGCGAAGGGGCTTCGTCCGTGCCGCTCATCGTCCGGCGGTGCCTGGGCTTCGGCACGGTCACCTGGCTCGGAATCGACATCGACGAGGAGTCGTTGCGGGGCTGGAAGGGCTGGGACACGCTCCTCTTCGCGCTGCTCGGCGGCCGGACGCGTCCTGAGAGAGTGGGCGACACGCCCGATGGAGGCGGCGACCTCGCCGGGCAGTTGCGGGCGGCGCTCGACACGTTTTCCACGGCCGGCATGAGGGTGCTTTCGCGGCCGGTGCCTTTCGAGTTGATCGCCGCGATCGGAATCCTGTACGTGCTCTGTCTCTACCCGTGCGACTGGTGGCTCGTGTCGCGGAGCGGGCGTCCGTGGCTCTCGTGGATCACGCTGCCGGCGCTGCTCTTCGCATTCACCTGCGGCGGATGGGCGCTGACGGTCTGGTGGGGCGGCGGCCGACCGACCAGGGCCCACGTCGCCGGGATCGTCGACGTCGATGCCGCGAGCGGCCTGGCCCGCGGTGCGTCGTGGGCGGCGGTCTTCTCGGCCGACAACGATCTGCTCGACGCCTCGGCCGCGGTCCCCGCCGCCTGGGGCGGCGGCGACGTCGCGGTGTCGTGGCTCGCCGACGCCGGTCGCGGCTTTGCCGGCGTGGAATCGACCGCTCCGCATCCCTCGCTCGCCGCCACCGACTACGGTTACGGCGAGTCGCTCGCCAGCCTCGACGGCGCGGGGATTGCCGCCGGGTCGAGCCGCCTGTTCGAGGCGGAATGGACCGCGGCGGTGCCGTCGTCCGTCGTCGCATCGACGCTCCATCGCACGCCGCAGGGCACCCTGGGAGGTGGCGTGGCCCACCACATGCCCTTTGTTCTCGAGGAGTGTCGGCTCCTGCATGCCGGCTGGCTCTACGACGTGGGCACGCTGCGGCCCGGCGACCGCTACGACACGGATGCCGGCCGCGGCCCGAGGTCGCTGGCCAGTGCGATCACCCGTCGCGGCTCGATCCGCGAGCGGGAGGTGGCGGCCCGCTGGGATGCCGCATCGACCGACGTGGGCCGGATCCTCGAGGTGGCCGCCTTTCATGCCGCCGCGGGCGGCACCGGCTACACCGTCTTCGGCCCCGGCCGTCTGGGGCGGCTCGACCTGTCGCCCGCGTTGACGGTCGATCGTGCGGTGCTCGTGGGCGTGGCGGCCGCCGGGGAGCGGGGCACGGCCTGGAAAATCTCCCGGCGCGGGGCGGGTGACATCGACGCGCATCCAGCCACCGCCACCCTGTGTCGGATCGTGATTCCCCTCGCTGCGGAGCCAGTGCCATGATCGAGACGGTCGATCTCACCAAGAAGTACGGTGATTTCTTCGCCTTGGAGTCGCTCGACCTCAAGCTGGAGCAGGGGGATCTGTTCGGCTTCATCGGCCCCAACGGGGCGGGCAAGACGACGACGATCCGGATCCTTTCGACGCTCCTGTCGCCGACGTGGGGCGAGGCCTACGTCTGCGGCCATTCCATCTACACGCACCCCCGGGAGATCCGCCGGGCGATCGGCTACATGCCCGACATCTTCGGCGTGTACGACGACATGCGGGTGATCGAGTATCTCGAGTTCTTCGCCGCCGCGTATCGAATCGACGGGCCCGCGCGGCGGCGCGTGGCGGAGCGGACGCTGGAACTCGTCGATCTGGTGTCGAAGCGGGACGAACTGGTGACGAGCCTCTCCCGCGGCATGACGCAGCGGCTCGGCCTGGCCCGTGTGCTCCTCCACGACCCGCAGGTGCTGCTGCTCGACGAGCCGGCCAGCGGCCTCGACCCGCGGGCCCGCATCGAGATGCGCAACCTCCTCAAGCGGCTGCAGGGAATGGGCAAGACCGTGCTCGTCTCGAGCCACATCCTTCCGGAGCTGGCGGACATCTGCAATCGCGTGGGCATCATCGAGTATGGCCGGCTGCTCGCCTGCGGAGATGTCCAGGATCTTCTGGCCCGCGTTCGCGGCCGGCCCACGATGCGGATCCGCGTCGTGGGTGCGCCGGAGGCGGCGGCCAAGACGCTGGAACGCTGCCCGGAGGTGGCGGCGGTGACCGTGAAGGACGGTGAGGTGGTGGTGGCGATCGCCGCCGGCGTGACCGATCCGTCGCCGATCGCGGCGCGGCTGGTGGCCGAAGGGCACGGCCTCGTCTCCATGCGGGAGCAGGACGTCAACCTCGAAACCGCCTTCCTGGAACTCACCCGGGGTTCGCTCGCCAAGCCGCCGGCGACCTGAACACGCTTCCGGGCGGGGTTTGTTATCTTTCCGGCGTGCGCTTCCGCAGCCCCTCACGAGCCAACTGGAGAAGAGTCATGAGAATGCCGCCCGTCGTTTGTCTGCTCCTCGTGGCCGCCGTCTGCGGCGGCCGGGCAGGGGCCCAGGAGCCGCTCGCCGCGCCGGTGCCGGCGGGTGCGGCCGCGTCGAAGCAGGACATGGGCTACGCGATGGGGTTTCGGATCGGCCAGCAGATCCTCGCCGAGCAGCAGGAGATCGGCTCGCCCGTCGATCAGATGGGGCTGGCCGCAGGCCTGGCCGACGCGGTGGCCGGCAAGAAGCCGATGCTCGACGAGCAGCAGTTTCGCGCCGCCATGGCGAGCCTCGAGGTGGCCATGCGGCGGCAGCAGGCGAAAATGGCGGAGCAGATGCAGGCGGCCGCGAAGACGAATCTCAAGGTGGGGGGGGAGTATCTGACGAAGAAGGCCGCGGAGCCGAACGTGAAGGCGTTGCCCAGCGGCCTGCTCTACGAGATTCTGAAGGAGGGCGAGGGCCCGCAGCCGACGCTCGACGACGTCGTCATCGCCCACTATTCGGGAAAGCACATCGACGGCAAGGAGTTCGACGGGACCGATCCGGCCGCTGAACCGGCCGAGTTTCCGCTGCGCGGCGTCGTGCCGGGCTGGCAGGAGGCGCTGCCCCTGATGAAGGCGGGCTCGAAGTGGCGGATCCATCTGCCGGCGGCGCTGGCGTATGGCGAACAGGGGTCGCCTCCGGCGATCGAGCCCAACGAGGTGCTCGTGTTCGACATCGAGCTCATCGGCAGCAAGCCCGCTGCGAAGCGGTGAGCCGCGGGTGGGGCACGGCGGGAGATGCCGGCTGTTTCGTCGATCCCGAGGAGCGTTGACGATGCGACCTGCAGGACTCGCAATCACCCTGGCCGTGGCCTGTGCGGTCTGGAACGTGGGCGTCTTCGCCGCGGCTGCCGGGCCGCAGGACGACGCCTACGCCGCGGCCCGAGGGCGGATGGTCGATGACGACATCGCCGCCGGGGGCGTGCGGGATCCCCGGGTGCTGCGGAGCCTGCGGGCCACGCCCCGGCACGAGTTCCTGCCACCGGCACAGTGGCCGCGGGCCTATTTCGACATGGCCCTGCCGATCGGCGAATCACAGACGATTTCCGGTCCGTTCGTGGTCGCATCGATGACCGAAAAACTCGAGCCGAAGCGGGGTGACCGCGTGCTCGAGATCGGCACGGGCAGCGGTTACCAGGCGGCCGTGCTCTCGCCGCTCGTCACGACCGTCTATTCGATCGAGATCATGAAGCCGCTGGCCGACCGGGCTGCGCGGACGCTCAAGCGACTCGGCTACACCAACGTCGTCACCAAGGCCGGCGACGGCTACCAGGGCTGGCCGGAACACGCCCCCTTCGACGGGATCATCGTCACCTGTTCTCCGGAGGACGTGCCGCGGCCGCTGCTGGAGCAGCTCGCCGAAGGGGGGCGGATGGTGATCCCCGTCGGGGAACGGTTTGATCAGAAGCTCGTGCGGATCACGAAGCGGCAGGGAGAACTCGTGCGGGAGACCCTCGAGCCGACGCTCTTCGTGCCGATGACCGGCGCCGCCGAGGAGTCGCGGAGGGTCCTGCCCGATGGCGGGCGTCCGGCGATCCGCAATGGTGGCTTCGAGCACTTGGTCGATGGCGGCAAGCTGCCGGAGGCCTGGTATTACGGACGGCAGTGCGAGGTGGTCTCGGACGGGGCAGGGGAGGGGACGTGGCACCTCCGGCTGGCCAACGCCGAGCCGGGCAGGCCCGCGCAGATTTTTCAGGGTTTCGCCGTGGATGGAGGGCAGGTGTCCCGGCTGCGGGTGCGGCTTCTCGTCCGCGGAACGGATCTGGTCGCGGGCCGAAGCGACGACGAACAGCCGATGGTGATCGTGAAATTTCTCGATGAGACCCGGAAGCGGTCGGCGGTCTTCCGGATGGGCCCGTGGAGCGGAACGTTTTCCTGGAAGCAGGCCGAGGAGGTGGCCGCCGTGCCGGCGTGGGCCCGGGAGGCGAGCCTGATGGTTGGGATGGGGGGAGGCGTCGGGACGCTGGACGCCGACCAGGTGACCGTTTCGGCTGAGCCACGATGAGGCTCGCAGCGTCGCCTCGGACCTGAAAAGGTGCGATCTCAGGCTGATTTCCGGTGATTTCCCGTTCGGAGGCCCCGCGCGGCAGCCCGGAGAAATCTGCCGGAATATCTTTCCCATCCTCCTTGCTTTGCCCAGTCGGCAAACTATTCTTGGCCCAGACTACGCCTCTGCCCCTGGAAACTGGTTCGGGGACGGCGACGTCAGACCTCGAACTTTCCCAGGGAGATTGACCGTCATGGTGGCTCAGCGTCGCTGGATCCGAATCGCGGGTGTGCTTTCGTTCGTCGCGGTTGTCGCGGCGGCTTGCGACGTGCAGGCCGGCTGGAACCACCGCTATCGTGGCTACGGTTCGTCGGGTGGCAGCTCGGGCGGCAGCTCGGGTGGCTCTTCCGGCGGCAGCTACAGCTCTTACGGCGGCGGCTCGTCGGGCGGCAGCTACGGGTCGTATGGCTCGTACGGTTCGCATGGCAGCTGGGGCTCGCACCATGCCCACAAGCGGGCCATGCGGGCGTATCGCCATGGCAGCCACGGTTCGTCGGGCGGTAGCCATGGCTCGTACGGCTCGTCCGGTGGTTCGTCCGGCGGCTCCTACGGCGGCTCGTCCGGTGGTTCGTCGGGCGGCTCGTCGGGTGGCTCGTCCGGCGGTTCCTACGGCGGCTCGTACAGCGGCTACTCCACATCGTCGTCCGTCGAGGGCTACTCCTCCGCGATGCCGATCGAGTCGTACCGTGTGATCAACGAGACTCCCTCGATGACCGGCGGCGAGATCATCGGCACGCCGTCCGTGGTGCCCGGTGCACTCGATTCGACCTCGCGAGAGATGGTTCCGCACGACGGTGGCCTGCTGGTGGTCGAGGTTCCGGCCGCGGCCACGGTGTATGTCAACGGTGCGAAGACGACGTCGCAGGGGGGCGTTCGCCGCTACCTGTCGCGTGGCCTCGTGGCCGGCCAGAAGTATGAGTTCGTCGTCCGGATGGCGATCGATGGCGGCAAGGAGGCGACCAAGGTCGTTTCGCTGACCGCCGGCCAGCAGTCGAGCGTGTCTTTCAACGCGGCCGTTTCCGAGGTGAAGACGACCGTCACGCTGCGGGTTCCCGCCGACGCCAAGGTCTGGCTCGCCGGCAACGCCACGGCCTCGACGGGTGCGGTTCGCACGTTCGAGACCGGGAGCCTGTCGGGCGGCAGCAGCTGGAAGGGCTATGAGATCCGCGTCGCCACCGTCGTCGACGGCCGTGAGCGGACCGTGTCGAAGGTCATCGACCTCGCCGCCGGCGACTCGGTCGATCTGACGCTCGACCCGTCGGCCCGCGTCGCCTCGGCCGAGACCACCGCCTCGATCAACTGATCGGGCGACTCTGCGACCGATGTTGTTCACATGAGACTCCCGCGTGGCCCGGTGCCACGCGGGAGTCTCGCTTTGCGCCGGGAGCCGCGGTGCGACCGGTGCAATCGTCACGAGCCGACCGCGGCACAGGGGGCCAGCCGTGCGCCGTTCGCAACCTAGGGTTTGCGTGAGGGCGATTGCAGCCGACCCGTGGGGCGGTCCGATTGCCTTCAAGGACGCCTGTCGCCCCGGTCGCCGTTCCCATGAACCCTCATCTCCCGAGCCAGCCCCGGTGGTCGATGGCCGCACGCGCGTCGGCGACGATCGCACTGCTCGTCTGGCTCGCGGCCGTGGTCGTGCCGCCGCTGGCCGGACCGGCACCCGCGAGCGAACTCGCCGGCTGGCTGCTGCAGCCACTGCGACCGCTCGTGGGCGCGGCCCACCTGGGCCACGGCTACCGGTTCTTCGCGCCGAATCCCGGACCGGGCCATTCGCTGCTCTGGACGATGACGATGCCCGATGGTTCGACCCGCAACGGCCGCATACCCGACCCGGTCGCCGACCGGCCCCGGCTGCTCTACCACCGCCGCTTCATGGTCAGCGAGAAGATCGCCGTGCTGGTGCCGCCGTCCGATGCCCCCGAGGAGATCCGCGAACGGGCGCGGCGGGAGTGGCAGCCGCTCGTGAAGGGCGTCGCCGCCAATCTGCTCCGCAGGGAGGGGGGCGTGAGCGTGCGAATCGACACGGTGGAGCACTACCTCCCCGATCCGCAGGAGGTGATCTCGGCCGCGATCACGAGCGACGTCGTGACACCGCTGGGCACCTACGCCTGGTCGGAAGGGGGCACGCGATGAGGACAAACCGTCAGCATCAACGCACCGGCGAATCCATGTCGCACCGTGGCTGGTTCGCCGAATGGGCCGCCGGGTGGGATGCCTTCTGGTTCACCCCGGCCGATCCGCTGCCGCTGGCCGCGATCCGGATTGCGACGGGCCTGATCCTGACCTGGTCGTGCGTCGTCTGGCTGCTCGACGTCGATGCCTTTTTCGGCGACCGTGGCTGGATGCCGCCGACGCAGGTCTGGCGGATGAACGACCAGCCGTGGCAGTGGAGTTGGTACTTCGCGGGCTCGTCGCCGACGATGATCCGGGTGCTGGCCGGCGTGTCGCTGGCCGCCGCCGTCGCCCTGACGATCGGGCTCGCGACGCCGCTGGCCGCGGTCGTGTCGTTCGCGGGCATGGTGAGCGCCGCCAACCGCGCCCCGCTCAACGTCTTCGGCCTCGACGACACGCTCGGGCTGCTGCTCATCGGCCTAGTGATCGGGCCGAGCGGCGCCCGCTGGTCGGTCGACCGGCTGCTCGCCGGGCCGGAGCAGGGGAGGGCAGGGGGGGCGGACGCCTCGGTGCCGGCCAACCTGGCCTTGCGACTGATCCAGGTGCATCTCTGCGTCGTCTACTTCTTCTCCGGTGCCGGGAAACTTCTCGGGGCGAGCTGGTGGGAGGGGACGGCCCTCTGGGGTGCGATCGCCAACGACCTCTACCGCACCTCCGATCTGCGGGCCCTCGCTTCGCACCCGCGCGTGATCAACGTCCTGACGCTCGCCACCCTTTTCTGGGAGCTCTCCTACCCGGCCCTCGTCTGGCCCCGGCTCACCCGCAGGCTGTTTCTGGCGATGGCGGTGGCGGTCCACTTGGGAATCGGCCTGACCATGGGCATGATGGAGTTTGGGCTGGCCATGATCACGGCCAACATGGCATTCGTGCCGGCAAGCGTCTTTCGTCAGTTCGTGCGTTCGTTCGTGACGAGCGATTCAGCGACTTCCAGCCACCCCTCAGGAACCCCATCGAGCCTCTCATGATCGACACCCTCTCCGTGGTCGGCGCCACCGGCGCCGTGGGCCGCATCATCGTGGACATGCTCGTCGCGCGGAAGTTTCCGGCGAAGAGGATCAAGCTGCTGGCCTCGGCACGATCCGCCGGCCGGCCGATGCGGGTGGGGAACGCGACATTCGACGTCGAGGTGCTCGGACCCGATTCGTTCAAGGGTGTGGACATCGCGATCGGCAGCACGCCCGACGAGGTGGCCGCGGAGTTCGTGCCATGGGCGGTGGAGCAGGGCACCGTCGTCGTTGACGAGAGCGGCTTTTACCGGATGAATCCCGAAGTGCCGCTCGTGATTCCGGAGGTCAATCCGGAGGCGATCGCCACGCACAAGGGGATCATCGCCAGCCCCAACTGTTCCACGACGCAGATGGTGATGGTGCTCAAGCCGCTGCACGACGCCGCCCGGGTCACGCGGGTGATCGTCAGCACCTATCAGGCGGTGAGCGGCGCGGGCCTGGCCGCGACACGCGAACTGGAGCAGGCGACGACGGCCTGGCTCGCCCATGAGGCCGAGCCCCGGCAGATTTTCCCGCACCCCATCGCCGCCAACCTGATCCCGCAGATCGGCTCGCCCCGGCCGAACGGCTTCACGAGCGAGGAGATGAAGATGGTGCTCGAAACGCGGAAGATCCTCGGCGACGAGTCGATCGCCGTGAGCCCGACCTGCGTGCGCGTGCCGGTCGCCAACGGCCACAGCGAGTCGATTCTCATCGAGACCGAGAAGAAACTCACCGCCGCCGAGGTCCGCCGCCTGCTCGCCGCGTTTCCCGGAATCGTGGTCGATGACGATCTCGACGCGAAACGCTATCCCATGCCGCGGCCGGCGACCGGCCGCGACGAGGTCTTCGTGGGTCGGATTCGCGAGGACATCTCCTGCGCCAACGGCATCGCGCTGTGG
>SXGQ01107112.1_pt1 | contig 22569 bp, 31 predicted proteins | sample 3178371 | NCBI WGS metagenome assembly SXGQ01 (sample SAMN11356859, study PRJNA531348) | freshwater metagenome | isolation source: freshwater sample F1-20 | place: China: Fuxian Lake, Yuxi | collected 2017-12-25 | reverse complement strand
GAATCTCCACCTGTGCCGGAAACTTTGAATTTAAGAAAACTACAACCAGATAACGTAGAAGCAACCAGTACAAAAAGTGGGTTCGGTATTAAGTTTCCCGACAACTCTGCCAAAGGCGACATGTTTCTTAGAGTTGATTATCTTCCAAATAAACTGTTCAAGCACAACGGTTTCAAATGGATTGAAGTTGACAAAGACAAAACAGACAGCTATACTTACGACGAACAATATATACAATATCTGATTGAAAAAATTAAATCAGGCGAATATGAAATAGATCAATTAAGTGACACTGAACAAGATTTAGTGGCACAGCAACTTCAAAAAAATAATGCAAAAACCTAAAATATCCATATTATTACCAACAAGAAAAAGAACAGAGGCTGTTATCAAAAGTGTGGGCAGTCTTTTGAGTACTGCAAAAGACCCTAGTCAAATTGAAATACTGGTTGCCTATGACGACGACGATAACGAAAGCAGGGAATTCTTTAGTACAACATGGCATCCCTTTGTTAAACAATGCGGCACAACCACAAAAGTGTTTGAAAGCGAACGTCACGGTTATCTAAGATTATACAAGTATGTAAATATGTTAGGTACTCAGGCATCGGGCGATTGGATTATGTTTTGGAACGACGATGCTCTCATGCTCACTGATAACTGGGATGAAGAAATATATAAACACAACGGGTTTTTTGGGCTATTAAGAATGCCTTGTGTTACTATGAATCATCCATTTGCGCTATTCCCTATAATTCCAAGATCGTGGATTGATTTTTTTGGATGTATCAGTCCAGTGAATCACAGCGACTGGTGGATATACAATGTCACTGCTCCTGTTGGCAGGTTATTAAATATTCCTGTGCAGGTATATCACGACCGAGCAGATGTCACAGGCGGTAATAACGATGAAACATTTAAAGAACAGAGTTATGCCGCAGACGGCAAAGATCCAACAAATCCAGAAGATTACAGTCACCCTCAAAGACAAAAAGATCTCACAGACTGGGTCACTAAACTAGCATATAAGATTAAAGATGAACAACCACCAGCTACTTGAACAAATTAGAACGTATTGGAATAATAGACCTTGTAATATACGACACAGTCAAAGTCCGATTGGAACAAAAGAATACTTCGACGAAGTTGAAGCTCGCAGATATGCCAACGAGCCCCACAATTACACTTTTCCAGAATTTGACCGATGGAAAGGAAAACGGGTACTTGAAATTGGTTGTGGGATAGGCACTGATGCTACAAACTTTGCTCGAGCAGGAGCAAACTATACTGGTGTGGATTTAAGTATAGAAAGCATCAAATTGGCTAAACAACGTTTTGAAGTGTTTGGTCTCGAAGGAGAATTTTTCGAATGCAATGCAGAGGAATTGAATAATGCGTTCGACCCCCATGAAAAGTTTGATTTAATTTACAGCTTTGGGGTCATACATCATGCACCGCGACCCGACAGAGTAGTGGCATGTTTGCCTGACTTATTGGCCACAGGCGGCGAAATTAAGTGCATGTTATATGCTAAAAATAGCTGGAAAAATATCATGATTGAAGCAGGGTGGGATCAGCCCGAAGCACAAGATAATTGTCCACAGGCAATGACATACACTAAACAAGAAGCAAGGGAATTGTTTAGAGAATTTGACAATGTTCACGTTGAGCAAGATTTTATTTTTCCTTGGAATATCGAACATTATGTTAAATATGAATATGTTAAACAACCCTGGTTTGAAGCCATGCCCCCGGAATTGTTTAAAATCATAGAACGTGCTCTTGGTTGGCACCTTTTAATTACAGCAAAGAAATAATATGCCACGCTTTATTACTCCGCCGGATGTTGAATACGACAAATCTATTCCCAAAGTTCTTATAAGGAACTGCAATTGGACTGGTGATCAAATTCAGTATTTGCTGGATAATCTCGGAGATAAAAACTACGACATTTATCTTTATCATGACAATATGGATGATATTCAATGGTTTGAGGGAATCCGAGCAATGACAAATCCCAAGCATGTCTATGATTTTAGACATTATACTAATCGTGATACACTAGAGTGGCTCAAGGAAGTTGACAATGAGTTTTGACAGACCTAAGCGATCTCAGGGATTAACAGTCTATGTTAAAGACGATAACGTAGAAAAAGCACTTCGAAAATTTAAGAAAAAAGTAGCAGAGTCCGGCATTTTACAAACTCTTAAAGAAAAAGAGTTTTACGAAAAGCCTACTACTGCCAGAAAAAAGAAAAATAGTGCAGCAAAAAATCGTTGGAATAAAAAACTAGAAGCACAACAATTACCTAAAAAATTGTACTAATGTACATCGAATTTCGATTAAGCTCCGACGAAGATAAATCTACGGCCAGAATACAAATAGCCTTGCATATAATATATCGGGATTTACATGCCTGGAGCAACAAGTACAATATCCCTTATAAGACTAAACTTCACAAATTTACCAAAAGAGTCATGTTCGACGATCCCGAATTTTACTCTTTTTTTGCTCTAACATTTGAGCCCACTAGTTATGTTTCGGGATGTTGGAGTCTAGTAGAGCCAATGGATCGTCCCAAATCAGTTGACTAAACAATTTGATTTCTATATAATAAATAATTGTGTAGATGCCCGGGTGGGGTCTACATTTCAATGTCATAATTTTGCTTAATAAAGGAGATTAAAAATGACACAATTTTCTATTCACACCATCGACCTTCCTTCACTTGCACGCCATGCTATCGGCTTTGACCGTATGTTTGAAGAACTCAATCGTACATTTGCCAATAGTCGCGGCGGAGACAACTATCCACCACATAATGTAGTCCAATTAGACGACACACATTTTGTAGTTGAAGTTGCGGTGGCGGGGTTTGCCGAAGAAGATCTGGACGTGGAACTAAAAGACAACGTTCTAACAGTCAAAGGCGAACGCCCAAAGGCAGAAGGCGATGCCCCCAAATACCTACACAAAGGTATCAGTGCTCGTAATTTTACTCGCAATTTTCCACTGGCTGAAAATATCGAAGTCCGTGGTGCCACAGTTAAGAACGGTGTTCTTAGTGTAGCACTTGAACTTGTTGTTCCTGAAGAACAAAAGCCCAAAAAGATTGCAATTTCTTTTACGAAGTAATATAATAAGGGAGCTAATAACTCCCTTTTAAAATATGACAACTACTGCAGAACCAAAAATTGTACCGAAAATCAAACCTAAGTCTGACATTCCTGAACCAGTTAGATACAATGTGATTTACATCAATGATGAAGTTACTACTCAAGAATTTGTAGTAGAAACATTAGTCATTATTTTCAATTATACTCAAATCGAAGCTGAGGAAATGACTTTGAAAGTTCATAAAGACGGATCTGCGGTAGTTGCTACTATGCCGTATGAAATGGCCGAACAAAAAGGCGTAGAAGTAACTATGCTAGCACGAAACAACGGATTCCCGCTGGTGGTTAAATTAGAACCTGAGGCATAAATGGACATCATGTTGGACCTTGAAACGCTGGCTACCAGTCCAAACAGCGTGATTCTTACTTTCGGTGCAATTAAATTTAACCCTTTTGATCCAGATCAAGAGTTAGACGACGGTCTCTACTTTCGCATCAATGTAGACGAACAAATCACACTCGGGCGTAACGTTGACGAAGGCACTGTGGCTTGGTGGGGAACTCAGAGTGAAGAAGTACGGGAAGAAGCATTGGGCGAACATGACCGCATATCGCTGGAAGAATTTACTCGTTCACTGAATAAATTTGTGGTAGGTGCAAATCGTATATGGGCTCAGGGTCCTGTGTTTGATATTGTTATTCTTGAGAATCTATATAGGCAATTAGGCAAGCCCTGTCCTTGGCAATACTACACTATTCGAGACAGTCGAACTTTACTTAAGGCATTGGGCGATACACGAAAAGGTGGGTCGATGTTACACAATGCATTAGCCGATGCAGTCAGTCAGGCACAGGCAATACAAGATGCTGTCAGTCGACACAACTTAACAGAACTCTAATCTAATAGAAAATAATATGTTTTATCTTGCATACGGAATGAATTCTAATAAAAACAGCATGGCGCAGAGATGCCCAGCCGCAAAAAGTCTGGGGTCCGTGGTATTAGAAGGACACAAATTGGCATTCAAGCATTTTTGCGATGCTGTTGTAGATGAGCAGAGTTACATGGTCTGTGCATTATGGGATATTACCGAAAACTGCGAACGCAGCCTGGATGCATTAGAAGGTTATCCTTATTTTTACGGAAAAAAAGAAGTTGAAGTAATGCACAATGGGCGCAATATTCGTGCAATGATTTATTATATGAAAGATTACTATGACTACGGAATTCCCAGTCGTGGATATTTAGACATGGTAGTAGAAGGTTATCGACAGCACAACATAGAGGTATCACAGATCGTTGACGCATTAGAGGAATTAGAAGAATGCACATAATTATGGGTAAAGAAGCCGCAGAGGCTCTTAAAGAAAATTATACTGTATTAGAATTAGAAACTTTTCATCATAACGGACAAGATATCACCGCTTTTTGTGTGGTGGATCAAGTGCCCATTATGGAACTTCCGGCCTTAGAAAGTTATAAACAGCAACACAGTGATTTTATTGCCCAGCTTAACAAGAAAAATTTTAAATACTGCATAGAAGCTGCACCTTTTCTCAAGGGTAGATTCAATGGAGATCTGGACAGTTTCTACGACGAAATAGTAAATCGCTACCGTGAATAACTAGTCAGATTATTTCTTCTTGCTTTCTTTAAATACTAAAGGAGCAGAAGAATGATAAAAATAATAAAATATCTATTAACAGGCGCTGTCATGGCGCCTACTGGTGTTTTATCAGCACCTCTATCAGATTTTTCATTTAAAAATCCTAGTTTTAGCGGGATAGGGTTTAGTAGTCATATATTGACCATTGAAAATCAAGAATCCATCAGACGTAAAACTATAGCGGATAAAGTACAATCCGAACTGGACAAAATCAAGGCTGACGAAAAAAATACCAATTTAAATAAATTTCTAAATAATCTAGAGTCTAGAATTTATGCACAGATAAGCCAAAATTTGGCCACAGCCATGTTTGCAAGCGGTGGGTCAGACTCAGGATCTTTTACTTTCGACAAAGCAACTAATACAACAATTAGTTGGGTTAAAGATTCTTTGGCCGGCACTATTAAACTAACAGTAAATGGGCCCGGAGTTAACTCCGAAATTACTGTACCATTAGGGCAATTCCAATTTTAATTATGAAAAAAAAATTAATAGCCCTAACAATGATGAGTTTGCTAAATGGATGTGCTATACATCAATTAGCAGGAGACTTAAACGCTGCCCCGGAAGTCACTAAAAATGTACTTCAAAAAGAATTTGACAGTATACCACCACCTGCATCAGGTCGGCCGGTCAGTGTAGCAGTGTATAGTTTTCAAGATAAAACAGGACAAAGAAGACCTCTGCAAAATATTGCAAGTTTGAGCACTGCGGTAACTCAAGGAGCTGAATCCTTTCTTATTAAGGCGCTGCAAGATGTGGGGCAGGGACAATGGTTTGAAGTGGTCGAACGGGTAGGGATAGATAATCTAACCAAAGAGAGATTAATTATTCGGCAGATGAGAGAAGCTTATGAAGGCAATAATGCTAGACCTTTAATGCCCATGCAATTCGCAGGTATGATCATTGAAGGTGGGATTATTGGATATGATTCTAGTACTAAGTCGGGAGGCGTTGGTGCTAGATGGCTAGGCATAGGCACTCAGACTCAGTACAGTGAAGACATTGTTACAGTAAGTCTCAGAGCTGTCAGCGTTAACACTGGCAAAGTTCTTATCAGCGTAACAGTACAAAAAACTATACTAAGTAGCAGCGACAGTACTACAGCATTTAAATTTTTCGATCTCGGCACCAAAGCATTCGAAGCCGAAGCTGGTTTAACTATAAACGAACCAGGAACCTATGCCGTCAAGACTGCTATAGAAGCAGCAGTGGTTGAGTTAATCAAAGAAGGTCAACGAAAATCAGTTTGGGATTTTAAAACACAAACAACACAACAAAATAATAATAAGGAGGGAAATCAAATTGAGCTGGTTCAAGAGAAGACCCCGGATAAAAGAGGAGAAACATCTCCCGCATCATTGGCACAGCCCGCTAGCGGAAAAGCTAATGGAGGAAACTAAAATAAAAGTAAGATCACAGGAGCAAGTTGAGGAAAAAAATAAATCAACTTTTAATAAAAATGAAAAAAAATAAATTCGTAGCAGTAGTTTTTGCAACACTGACTACTTGGGCAGTAGCAGCAGACAACAGCATCTATATAGATCAGGCAGGAGACAATGCTACTATAGCAATGCTGCAAGAAGGTGCCAGTAATAGAATTCGTGGAATTCAAGGTATGGGGACCGGCAATACCACTCCTGCTGTAATAAAAGGCGATGCTATATCGTTGACGGTAGAGCAAGTGGGAAGTGGAAATATTTTGAATTTGGGAGTAGATACTTCCACGGCCAACGGCGCTAGTCCTTCTACAGTTATATACAAAGTGACAGGCAGTAATGCAGTTGGTACTATTAATTTAAATAATTCTGGTACGGGAACTAATGCCAGCACTACCTTAGACATAGAACAAACTGGGGATGGTGCTATTGCAACTGTTAATATTTTAGGATCTGAGAACAGTTTAACTGTAAACCAAGCTGGCGGTAATAATAATAAAATTGTTGCAACTATCAATGCTAATAATACAACATCTGTTATTAATCAAACAGGCGGTGGTGGTAATGAAACTACATTAAATTTAACAGGCGATAAAGGAACTGTAAATTTAACCACTGTTGGTTCATTAAACATTACTAACATTACTCAGAGCGGCGGCGGAGTAAGTGGTCATAATGCTACTATTAACCTAACTGGATCTAGTAATAGTACTACTATATTGCAACAAGGTACTATAGATACTACAGTAAACATAGTAGGTGTTGGTTCGGGAAATACGTTTAATATAACAACTAAGAATTAAAATGTTATGCAAAACAATAACATTCTCACTCTTGATGATTATATCCGGTATGTCTATAGCAGCATCTATAGGGAAAGTGACAGATCTGATAAACACTCCTCCCAGTATCCAGAGACAAAAAAGTACTCTGACTGCGGACAAAGGAGTGGGAGTGGAACTGAACGACTCGATAAAGACAGCTCGGGGAAAAGTGGGCATAACTTTTGAAGATGACACTAAAGTACAAATCAATGAAAACTCTAAGTTAGTAATCGATGACTTTGTCTATGACCCAAAAAGTAAAGCAGGTAAGCTAGGAGCTAAAATTGCATTGGGCACTGTTAGATATGCCAGTGGTCAAATTGCAAAAAATAGTCCACAAAACGTTGCATTAAACACACCCACAGCTACTATCAGTGTTCGTGGAACAGACTTTACAGCAACAGTGGACGAGTTGGGGCAAAGTACAATTATTCTTTTACCCAGTTGCCCTGACAATAAACCTAATAGGACAAAAGAAGACATAGAAAGAAATTGTGTTGTTGGTACAATTATAGTAGAAAGCGACGCTGGACAAGTAATACTCAATCAAGCATTCCAAGCTACAAAAGTCGAAAGTCGTAGTGCTCCTCCTATGAGACCTGCCATTCTTAATTTAAGTGAAGACGCTATTAGTAATATAATACTGTTAAGTCCACCAAAAGAACTAAGAAAAGAAAACTCCGACAATAAATTAACAACTAAAAATTTTTTAGATGTTGATTTTTTAAAAGAACAAGGATTGGAAAATCAACTTGACCTGCAACAAGCTAGAATATTTCAAGACAGATTAAGTTATGATTTCTTAGATACTTCCTTTTTAAACGGATTGTTTGATATGATCGGAGACATATTAAATGAAAAATTATTGGACGAAGTAGACACGGTTCTACCAGACTATAGACGTAGCAGTGGCATAATTGCAATCAAAGATGAATCCAGGGTTGAACTATGCAGAAACGATGGCAGTAATATTCAATGTGTAGCCACACCGTTTACTCAAAATAGTACCATTTATCAAACACAGGGAACATTGGAATTTAAAAATCGTGTCAATGCGGGAGGTAATACAATTATTACCTTAATTCAAAGATGATTAAATTTGTAGTATCTATTATGTTGTTTATATTTTCTGTTAATGCACATTCAGCACTAACAGATATAAAATTTGGTAGATATCAAATTGCTGATAGTCAATGGAATGTCAATGCCTGTTTAAATACCACCACTTGTCAAATTTATAGTAAACAACCAGGAACCGCATATAAAATTCCTTGGACATCGGGACAGATAATTTGGGCTGCAGGCGACTATGTAAAATTTGAACTCAGTGGCAATGCCAGTTATCCCTATTTGGCAAAACAATATGATAGCCTAGGTCAACTAAAAGCAACTATTGGCACTGGAAAAATTGTTAATATGGGCCCGGATTATTTCTTCTTTGTGGGTAATGATAACAATACAGGACAATTATTCAGCGGTAGTAGCGGCATGAGCGATACTAGTGGAGTATCATGGACAGGAACACTGAATCCAACAATAGCACAGGCTGATGCTTATGCAAATGCAAATTACAGCACTGAGCCGTTGGGGGCAGGGCAAACAGCCACGACTACTCCAAATAATGCAGGCGGCGGCCCAGTATATTCGTCTAACATAACTGCGGCTCAGCAGACAAGAGTAAATGCTTGGGCAGCTAAAAGTATTAGCGACAATGGTATATACATTGATCAAGTAGGCGATAACAATAGTTTAATTATTGTTCAAACTGGAAATAAAAATCTTATTACAGGCATTGGCCAACAAGCAGCTAAAATCCAAGGAGATCAAAATATCGTAACCATTAATCAAGGGGTAACTGGCACAGGACAAAATGAAATAGGACTGCGACTTATTGGAAATTTGAATACTATTAATATAGGACAAGCCAGAGATAATACAGGCACGGCTATTGGTGGCAACGGACATTATCTATCGTTGGACGTTTATGGAAGTTCGAATAATATAACCACTCAACAATCTAATTTGGGAGGAGTGGGTGGTCATTATATGGAAACAACCATATCAGGTAACAGTAATATTATTACCAATAAGCAATTAGATAATGGTAATAAAATTATGTTCGGCACAGTGACCAATGGATCAAATAACAATGTCACGGCTGTGCAACAGGGCACAGGTCAACATTATTTAGACTACAAGCTAACGGGCAACAGCCACACAGCAAATATAAATCAAAATGGATCAGCACAGAATAAAGCAACTATAGATTTAACCAATGCAGGTGGCGCTGCCACGCTTAATCTAACTCAAAACGGCAATCAAATATTTTCTATAACTCAGAGTTGCAGCATGGTGGGCGGATGTGCAACCACAGTGGTACAGCCATAATAGTTTGACTAGTTGGTTACTAATACTATATAATTGTGTATGGACACAAAACTTCAAGTATTTGGGGGCCTGGGATTCGTTGGCTCCAATTTCGTTAAACAATACCCCGATGTTATAGTCAATGATCGCAATGATTACACTGTAAAATCCAAAAATATTTTGTACCTTATCAGCACTATTAGCAATTATAATATGCTCACAGATCCCTACGTGGACATTGATACTAATTTAACTACCTTGATGCGTGTATTAGAACAATGCAAAGATCGGGACGTAACATTTAATTTTATCAGCAGTTGGTTCGTCTACGGAGACACTGAAATGCCTGCTCAGGAAAACAGTCCTTGCAGACCTACTGGTTTTTATAGTATAACAAAAAAAGCCGCAGAAGATTTATTAGTCTGTTATGCCAAAGTTTTTAATATTAAATATAGAATACTACGTTTAGCAAACGTTGTAGGGCCAGGTGATCCAAAAGCAAGCCTGCAAAAAAATGCACTACAATTTTTAATCAATGAAATTAAAGCCAACAAGGATATCAAAATATACGATGGTGGTAACATGTACAGGGATTATATGCATGTTACAGATGTGGCAAGAGCAATTAAATTAGTGGTAGATCAAGGAGACCTTAACACTGTATATAATATCGGTAACGGAAAACCTATTAAGTTTAAAACTATAATAGAATACGCACATACTGTTGCTAACAGTTCTAGTCAGTTAATTAATATCGAACCTCCCGAATTTCATAAAATTGTGCAGGTTCACAGCATGTTTATGAATACAGAAAAATTAAAAAAATTGGGATACAAGCCTTTATATTCTATGGAACAGATTGTGGAAGACATGATTTCTCGATAAATATTAAACTATGTTTATAAAAAAAGTATTGTTAAGTCCGTGGACCGCATTGTTAACATTGGCACTTATTTTAAGTATAAGAATTGCCGATCCCGCTTTTATAGAAAGTGTAAGATTAAGGTACTTTGATACTCTTGTCACACAAAAAACTCCCACAGACAACAATATATACACAGTCAATATAGATGAATCTAGTCTAGAAAAGTACGGCCAATGGCCATTACCGAGGACAGAATATGCGAAAATTGTTCAAGATCTTTATGCTCGCAACGCTGGCCTTGTTGTTCTCAATGTGCTTATGGCTGAGCCTGATCGCACTGGTGGAGATGGCAGTCTTAGTGCCATACTTAAACAGTATCCTGTAGTATTAGGTTCTGTGCCTAGTAACAAAACAAAAAATGAGCCGCGAGTTCCTGGATCAGCAGTGTTAGGTCCAGAGTGGCTGAATCAAATTGTTACCTATCCAGGTTTAATAGCCAACGTTCCTAAATTAGAAAATAACGCTGCAGGTGTTGGTATTGTAAACACACTGCCAGAAGTAGACGGCGTTAATCGCCGTGTTCCTTTAATTGTAACTGTTGATGGAAAACTATATCCCGGACTGGCATTGGAAACATTGCGTGTGGCCACAGGCAATGACACATTTCAAGTTAAGTTATTTGAAGGTGGCGTTGAGAAAATGCGCTTGCCTGGAGAAGTTGGAGTCATTAACACAGACAATCTTGGTCGCATATGGATTGATTGGAGCCAACAGAACAAATCGGTTAGCTTAACAAACTTACCAAAAGATTTTAATCGTGCTATTGTTGTAGTAGGACCCACTGCCGCTGGTATTGCTAATCCGGTTCCAACTAGTAAAGGTGCAATATTTCCACATGATGTACAAGCTGGCGTAATTGCTACAATAGCTAACGGTGTTGTTATTCAGCGTCCGGACTATGCGGATGGCTTAGAAATTATTGCTATTGCAGTTGCGGGATTGTTATTACTGTTTTTAACAAGGTGGACCTATGTTGGACTTGCGTCGGTTATTGTATTGGTCGCTGGCGGTATTGCTGGCAGTTACTATGCTTACAGCAACTTTTTATTCTTATTTGACAGTACTGCCTTTGCAGTTGGCACAGTCCTGGTCGCTTTGCATGCCTACGGTGTCAAGTTTGTCTCAGAGTTCTTACAAAAGCAGGCCATAAAGAAACAATTTGCTGGCTACTGCTCAAAAGAAGTTGTGGAGATGTTACAAAAAGATCCAGATCTAATCAAGCGTGGTGTACGTAAAGACGTATCGGTCATGTTCAGTGACCTACGTGGCTTTACTCCCATTGGTGAACACTATGGTGATGACGTTGCAGGACTGGGTAAATATATGAACGGCTACATGGATGCTATCAGCAAGCCTATCATGGACAATAAGGGTATGGTTATCAAGTATGTGGGCGATGCGTCAATGCACATACACGGTGCTCCTATTGACGATCCTAATCATGCTCGTACTATTGTTAAGGTAGGCTTAGAGATGCTGGACGCAGTAGACGAGTATACCAAACTGATGGAAGCACAGGGCTTACCTCCTGCGGCTATGGGGTGGGGTTGTAACACAGGTATTGGCTTTATTGGTGAGATGGGCAGCACTGATAGACATAGCTATGACATTTTAGGTGACATGGTTAGTACTGCGGCACGATTAGAAGCACGTTGTAAGGCCTATGGTGTGTTGGCCATTATTGGTGCTGAAACATATAACCGAACTAAAGATGATTTCTTCTACTTGCTGTTAGATAATTTGCAACCAAAAGGTAAGACAGTGGCAGACTTAATCTATACAGTAATACGATCAAGAGGTGAAGATTATAATAAAGATCGAGAACAGCACGAAGCAATGCATGCCTTATATAAAGCCAAGAAGTTTGATGAAGCTGCTGCTATGTGTAAGAAGATGAAAGGTCTATTTGGCGGACAAATGGACAAGTACTACAAGATATGGATTGAACGTTGCGAATTTATGAAGCAACAAGATTTGGGTCCAAATTGGAACGGCGAATTTATAGCGCACGAAAAGTAATTACTTATCCTTCACCAGCTGCTGCTGTTTTCTTATCTTCTTCGTCGATTTTTCGGCTAGCCGTATTAGCTTTTTCTTCGTCCATACGCACAGCTTTGTCGAATTGTTTTGCTGCTTCACGCTCGACTTTAACACCTTCCATAACACGGTCCGACTCAATCATCTTACCGCGCAGGTGCAATACTGTGTTAACTTTCTGATTTAAACGAATAAGGTCATTGTCCAGCATACGTATACGATCTATTAGGGCAATAAGCACAGTGTTAGCTTCACTGATAACTGGTTTAACTTCTTTGGTTGACCATTCCCATACATATTTTATAATATATCCTAATCCCACGGCCATAACAATCGGAAAACCATATTTGTTGATTAAGTCTATAATCTGGTCCATTATTTTACTTTCTTACAATTATCAAAGTGGTATCTGTTCATATTATGACCTTCTTTGCCTGTTACTCCGCAATGTGGGCACTGTACAGTAGACTTGTTTGCCCATGACTCGGATATTTTCTTTTTAACTTTCGGATCATTTAATGCTTTTAGTACTGCATCTTTATGAGATGCAGATTTTGGTTGTCCTTTAAGGGCAGAAGCATAGGTGTTTCCTATCATGTCAGATCTGTTTTTTCCTGTTTTACCATCTGATATTTTCTTTTTAGTTTCGTCGGATCTTTTGCGTCCTTTAAGGACGGAGGCATTTTTATTTCCTACAGCCCATGGCGCAGATCTTCCTGCCAATGCCTTGGATATTTTTTCTTTGTGATCTTCGCTTTTGGGCGATTTTAGAATTTCACTAATTATCTCGCGCCCGGTCATAATCTTAGATAATCCCATCCATGCTCGTTTATCTTGAACCCTGCCATATTGTTTATATAATAGTCGATGCGCTTCTGCATGTTCTTCGATAGATAATTCTATTAAATTATCAGGGTTATCTGTGCCGCCAGCATGTTTGGGTATAATATGATGTTTGTGTTTCATATCATTATTTATGTTTGGGAATGGTTTTTGAGTTTTGTCCGTCCATTAGAAATTTCACCAACGGATCTACTTTAACCAGCATTTTATTTCCATGCGGTGATTCAATTACTTGCCAAAAATCTCCTGTTTTCCACTCTAACTTATCTGTGTCTAATTCTTGATCTGGTATAATTAAAGTGGGTGTTAAATCCCATATATAATCGACATATTTCATTATTTTTAATCCCTGCGGGCATCGTTTTTGCCGTCGGCCCTAGCAATACGATCGACGTCTGGTCGTAGCCCAAGAGCATTACTTACGATAGTATCAATACGAACTACGTCATGATTCATTGTTTTAACACGATTATCTAAAGCTGTGATAATACCGGCCATTCCCCTAATAGAACCCAATACGCCCTGTAATAACAGTTTAATAGTCAAGTAAACAAAATATCCACCAGCCAGTGCTACTGCAATAGGGAATCCTAGATCTCCTATTAATTTGAAAATATCTCCCATTTGACGGCTCCTTTTATATCATCGAAAGCTTATTGATTATTTATTTGTACAAAATGTTTTTAACTTGATCAAATTTGATATTAGAAATATTAACTTTGCTGTCAGTAAAATCGCAAAGAACTTGACGAAAGTTGTCAACTAATTCATTAACTATAAGAGTTTTAAAGTTTCCGTAAAAATGGTTAAAGTTATAATCTACTGTAGACTTTACATCGACATACATATCATCGAGTTGGGAGTTTGACATCGAACAAAGTTTTTCTATTTGTTCAGTGATTAGCAATATTCTTTTATCTGGATCTAATTCATTGTCGTAACTTTCGTCTATCCAGCGATCAAAAGTTTTAAAACCGTAGCTTTTTAAATATGCAAGATTGCCCGGAGCACCTACTAAAATAAATGGTCTTTTCGACACAATTGGTTTAAAGGTCTTTTCAGTGAGATGCAATTTGTGATCATAAAACACCGTTTCGGTGACTATGTGCCAAAGAGCAGATTTATGCATAGAAATTTCTGCTATTCCTGTGTTGGCACTAGCATGTCCTGGAGGATTGTCAGAATCTATAATTAATCCGTCTTTTAATTTTCCGATATTTTGCCCAACTCGGGCTTTGGCTTCTGGACTTAATCTTGACTGCGGATCCAGAAGTTCTTCCTGCCATGTTCCCAGTCCGTTGTCTCGTAATATTAAACTTACATGGCCGTGCTTTAAAAGATTCTTTTCATATAAATGACTTACTAAATTTAATCGATAACTTCTATCTTTTGTCACTAGTCTGTTGTAGCTAATAAATACTTTTGTGAAATGATTTTCGAATGTGGGTATATATTGATAGTCTCTGTACCAAGCTAGTGCAGCAAATCCATGAAAGAAATAATACCAATTTTTAAATTTATTTTGTAGACATATATTGTCTACTAAATCTGATTTTTCGCTATTGGCAAAAATTATTTCTTTGTTTGGAATTAGTTGTAATGACTTATGATTTGCAATACAAGCTTGTACAGTATTAGCATTTATAGGTTCTTGATCATAAAAAAAGCAATGATTTTTATAAAGTCTAATTTCTTCATGTATACCAAACGCCAGATCATTGACAGCAGTGCTGCCGAATGGAAAAAAATAGCAGTCGGCTAAGCTTGCGGGTTTAAGTAAATTTGTGTATAATATAAGATATAAATTCTCTAAGGAAAACATTATGACTTTCGAAAAACAAAAAATTGGATTTATCGGCATTGGTAAGCTTGGCTTAGACTGCGCCGAAGTTATGGCCGAAAAACACGACGTCTGGGGCTATGATATTTACCCACGCACCAGTGACACTGTAAAAGTTTGTGATATTAAGGAACTGTGCGAAAATGCCGAATGGATTTTTATTGCTGTTCCTACTCCACATGCAGAAGGATATGATGGCTCAGTGCCATCCAGCCATATGGAACCAAAAGACTTTGGCCATGATGCTGTTATTGATGCAATTAACAAAGTTAATCAGTATGCGACTACTAGTAAAAAAGTGGTATTAATTAGCACAGTACTTCCTGGCACTACTCGAAGAAAATTTATTACTCTACTAGACAAAAAACATCAATTTTTGTATAACCCTTATTTGATTGCCATGGGCAGTGTTAAATGGGATATGGCCAATCCGGAGATGGTTATTATTGGTACCGAAGACGGCAGTCTTACTGGAGTAGCCGGAGAGTTGATCGACTTGTACAAGACTATGATGCAGAACGATCCCCGTTACGAAGTAGGAACATGGGATGAATGCGAAGCTATTAAAATCTTTTACAACACATACATCAGTGCCAAAGTGGGCATTGTGAATATGATTCAAGACTTTGCTATGAAGATTGGCAATATTAATGTGGATGTGGTCACTAATGCATTGGCTCGTAGTACCATGCGTTTACAAGGACCCAAGTACATGACCGCAGGCATGGGCGATGCTGGTGCTTGCCACCCACGTGACAACATTGCACTACGTTGGCTTGCTAATCACTATGAAGTTGGATACGATTTGTTTGATACCATCATGCATGCCAGAGAAATTCAAGCAAAGAATTTGGGATTATTTTTAGTCGAACAATCCAAAACTACAGGTTTACCTATTGTCATTCATGGTAAAGCATATAAACCAGATGTTGAATACTGCATCGGTTCTTACTCTACCCTAGTAGGACATTATGTTAAAGAAGCTGGATGTGCAGTATCATATGTAGATCCATTGGCAGATAATAAAGATGAAGTCGTAGCAGAAGTGAATGGACCAGCTGTTTATCTGTGGGCGCATAATCGTAAAATTACCTATGAATACACAGGCGAACAAGCGGACACAAAACCATATTGTGTAATTGCTCCGGGCAGTATCATTGTTGATCCGTGGCGTAAACTAAGTTCGGCAAACGGTATTAATGTAGTACACTATGGCAATACGCGACATCACTAAGATGCATCTTGCGAGGTTCTGGGATGAAGAATACAAAAATTTAAACTATATCCGAGAACCTTTCAATGATTCTGACAGTGTGGCTCAGTGGGTCACCCAGGGATACTCTGGACCTTTTACAGGGTGGATGTGTGACATGCGTAATCCCCAACCGAGTTGGAATCAAAAATTTATTGACATTTTTGAAGCTAAAGGTTGGAAAGACATAGGCACTAGTTACTATCGAATGGACACTGGCACAGTGTTGCCTAATCACCGAGATCTTTATAAAAAGTACATCGAACTATTTAATTTGCAAGGTCGAGAATATAATATATATCGAGCTATTGTTTTTCTAGAAGATTGGGAATCTGGTCATTATGCTGAATATAATAACGAACCATTTGTAGATTGGCGATCTGGTGATTCAGTGATATGGCGTTATGACACACCACACATGGCTGCTAATTTAGGATCATTGCCAAGATACACACTTCAAATAACAGGACATCGATGAAAATAAACAGTAAAAACGAATACGATAAATTAATATCTTGTATAGTGGGCGATGCTACTGCTGCTCGCTTTCCCGAATTAGATGAAATTTTTAATTACAATAAAGAAGTAACTAATTGGAAAGAAACACCACTACCTCATGGCAAATTTTCACAACATATTATAGATGAAGCAAACGAAGATTTGCAAATTCTTGCTGATACTCTAAAGTCTTCGGGAGTAGATGTATATCGACCCACTGATCTAGATCACGCTCATATAGTAAAAACTCACGAGTGGGAAACAGATGGTATGTACAATTACTGCCCTAGAGATGTATTGTTAGTCGTCGACGATCTAGTTATTGAATGTCCTATGGTTTATAGAAGCCGACAGTTCGAATCGGCAGCTTATTTTAAAATTAAGACAAAAGCTATTCAAGATGATGCACGATGGATCAGTGCGCCTAGGCCAAGATTACTGACTCAAGATACCTATGTAATGGACGGAAATATTGTTCTCAGTGAGAGAGAACCTATGTTTGATGCTGCAAATATTCTAAGACATAACAATGACATTTTATATCTTGTTAGTAACAGTGGTAATCGACTAGGAGCAAAATGGTTACAGAATATTTTAGGCAAAAAATATCGAGTACATATAATCGACAATCTCTACAGTTATGCACACATAGATAGTACAATAAGTATTTTACGTGATGGATTGGTAGTATTGAATGGCAGTAGAGTCAACGAAACTAATTGTCCAGCACTGTTTAAAGGTTGGGATAAAATATATGTTAATGATGTTGTGCCACAAAATTTTCATCAGTATCCTTATGCCAGCAAATGGATAGCACTTAATATGTTAAGTATAAATCCCAATACTGTTATTGTAGATAAAAATCAAACAAATTTGATTACAGACATAGAAAAAAAAGGAATTACAGTTGTCCCTTTAGAACTCAGACACAGTAGAACATTGGGCGGCGGGTTTCATTGTGTAACGCTAGACTTACATCGTCAGCACTAAATAAATTATTGAACAATAATAATAATATGAGTCAATTTAATAATTATAGCAATGTAATCTTTGATGCGTTTTGTCTGCATACTAAAAGAAAAGAAATTATCGATCGTAAGCAAGAGATCATTGATAGAATATTAGAATTTTACAATTTTGCGGCCGACAGTATTTTATTTGTGGGATTTAATCCTGCTATTTTTTCTAGTAGAGTCAAAGAAATTTTTATTACAGAAGTAAGCGATGAAATATTTAATTGGTTACGCAGTCAAGGTATTCTTGTAAATAAATTTGATCAGCCTAGAAAATTTGATATTATTGTAGCATTTGATGAATATTTAACCTTTGCGGACAATGAAGATGATCAAAAAAATAAAATTGACTCTCTCTGCAAATTAGCCAATAACTTGGTTATTACAACTATTAAAGATTATAAAAATCAAGAATTCAAAGATAGAGAGTATAGTCAGCCTGTAATTATCAAATCTGATAATAAGTTGACAGCATACACTGAAATTCACGACTGGGATATGCGCGATAAGAATGTATTTACTACAGCGTTATATCAATTGAGCGGTAAAGAAGCGGTATGCTGTGATATGTTTAACAGACGAACTCTTTATTTTAAACAGTTGGCTAAATTTTCCTTAGATGCCGGTGCTGACAGTTTTTTAGTGCATAAAAACTTAATGTATAAAAGTTTAATCAAAAAGAATTACGAACACGTTGTAAGTATTAATTTCGAAAAATAAATCAATGTTTGACAAAACTTTTTGCTCTAGTCCCTGGTTCCACCTAAAATTAAAATACGACGGCACTTTTGCAGAATGTAGATGGGGGGATAAAAAATCCAATCATAATTTTACCACAAGTATTGTGCAATTTTACAATAGCAAGCAAATGTCCCATATGAGAACGCAGCTATTAAATGGAGAGAAACCCGATATTTGTGAAACTTGTTATTATGAGGAAACATTTGGAAAATTAAATGGCAGAATTCGTCAATTGAATAAGAGCGGAATTGATAAAAATAATTTTGCATTAACAACAAGAAGTAGTCCGCATTACAGATTATTTGAATACAGTCAAAATAACAATGGGCAAGCAAATTATGAACCAGTCGATTTACAAATAGATTTGGGTAACGTTTGTAATAGTGCATGTATTATGTGCGACCCATTTTCAAGTAGCAGATTGACATCGGACTACAATAAACTTAGTAAAACAAACCCGTTATTTCCTGTACCAACTCCTTATATATCTTGGACTCAGAATCCAACTCGTCTGGACCAGTTTGTTAATGAACTTATTGAAATAAAGAATTTGAAATACATTCACTTCCTGGGAGGAGAGACACTATATGATCCTGCATTTTATACAATTTGTGAAAAACTAATAGACGCTGGTATTAGTAAAAATATCACTATTGGCACAACAACCAATGGCACAATATATGATGATAGAGTGGTGAGATTAATAAATGAATTCGGCGGGGTTCATTTAGGTATTAGCATAGAAGCAGTTACTCCTATCAATGATTATATCAGATATCCTGGCAAGTTAATTGATATTATTCCTAATATAGATAAGTTTTTAGAATTAAGAAAAACAACTAATCTTTTTGTCAGCCTACGAATAACTCCTAATATTTTTACAATATACGATATAGATTTATTGATTAGATACATGCTTGAAAATCAAGTTATAGCAGAGAGTTGTAATATATTACAAAAACCAGCACAGCTCAGAATGGAATTATTGCCAGATGATATAAGACAGGAAATCGTTGCTAAGTTAAAAAAAGTAATAGAAGAGTTTCAATTAGAAAAATATAACATAGTAAATGTGCGGGTCACTGAATCAATTAAAAAAGTAATATCCGACATTGCTTACGAATATTTGAATTTTTTAGAAACATATTCCTCTCTGACAAATGAAGAAGAATTAAGACATAAACTAGTTGACTTTATCAAAGGATTTGAATTTCTAAGGGAAAATAGTATTTTAGATTATGCACCACGATATGAAAAATTTCTCCGACATTACGGCTATTGAAACTACTCGCGTATTAGATATAAAGTTGGACTATCGTGTTCATGGTAGGTGTATATTTAACATGAGTATAAACGATCACCAAATCGAATCTAGTGAATCTATTAAGTTAAATCTGTTTGATAACATACTCCTTAAAATTGAACTACTAGATTTTGATGAAGGCACAAGTGGCGTCGAAATCGAACATTTTAGTATCAACGAACTAGAAATATTACCAAAATATCAACATCTATCCAATAATAAAAAATGCTATGTCGATAATCTGGGATTATGGTATTTCGAAATATCCGCACCATTTTATCCATGGTATCATCGTATTACGGGGCAAGGATGGATTGCTTGACAGATAAATTAAATGCTGCTATAATTATGGCATGACTACCACTATTACCCGACGTATTGGCTTTGCCTGCAAATGGATTGACAATGCCACTCAGATTGACGGCATAAAACCCAAAGATGACTGTAAAAAATACAACACTGGCACCACTACAATCACTTGGTTAAATAAACAAAGTAAACAAGTTGCCGAAGAAAAACTTTGGGCATTAATGCGCCAAAACATCGAAGCAACTAAACTATTAGTAGAAAAGGTCAGTACACTTGAACCGCATCTTAGAATGGTACGACTCAGCAGTGATATACTTCCTGCTTACACTGAGCCAAGTTGGTCTTGGTTTTATCGGCTACCCGATGTCCGAGCTTACGCAGAAAGACATTTCGGAACCATCGGTGATATTGCTAGGAAGATGGATGTTAGGCTTAGTATGCATCCTGGTCAGTTTGTGGTTCTGGCTAGTGATAGAGCAGATGTTGTAGATCGTAGCATAGAGGAATTTGAGTATCATGCGGATATGGCGAGATGGATGGGGTATGGTCAAAGATATCAGGACTTTAAGATCAATGTCCACATTGCCGGTAGAGCCGGTCCCCAAGGTATTCGCGCTGCCCTCAAAAGACTTACCCCCGAAGCAAGAAACTGCATCACCATCGAAAATGACGAAATCACATGGGGAATCGACGCCAGCCTCGAACTGGTCAACGATCTCGCTTTGGTGCTAGACATACATCATCATAACATACATACAGGAGAATACATTGAAGCAAACGATGACCGTGTTAAAAGGATTATTGATAGTTGGCGCGGTGTGCGGCCTGTTATACATTACTCCTCTAGTCGTGAAGATCTACTTGTCGGTCATCCCCGACACGAACGCCCCTCTCTTAGTTCGTTAATGGAACAAGGCTATAAAAAGGGAAAACTCCGGGCTCACAGTGATTTCATGTGGAATGACGCGCTAAATGAATGGGCACTTTCACACAATGAATGGGCAGATATTATGGTAGAAGCAAAAGGAAAGAACTTAGCAAGTTTTGGGTTGGACGAGTTCAGGAAAAGACTCAAAAATACCGTGTGATCCATTTTTGAGTCTAAAGCAAACGCCGCGTCCTATTCTTAGTTCTTTTGATACGCGACTAACCGATGATCCGGCATTTAATAATAAAATAGCTTTTTTGTATAATTCATAATTAGAAATATTTTTTCCTTTACTTACTGAAATTCTCCTCTCTTCTGTACAAGGAATATTTTTTCCGTGCATAGGATTATTTTCTCCTTGTTTTGATAATGACAGATTCTTACGCCATTTATCGGATCTCGGTATACCTTTCAATCCTCTGCTTCGTTTAGCTAACGTTTCTTTTGATGGCTTCCACGCCTTCCTATTAGGTGGTCGCCCGCCGACCACTAAATTAGTAAGATTATCCAGGCCAATTGACTCTGTGAGCTCATCTTCATAATTATACGCATCATTTTCATTGGAAAAATATTTTACTATTTCAACTATTGGCTCTTTTCCTTGCTTGTGAATTTTGTTGATATATCTATCTTTAAAAGGATTGTTATTTCCATCTTTAAAATTATTGTGCGACCATGCTCTATTACCGGAACCTTTTCCTACATAAAACGGTATATTTGTAGTAGGGTCTATTAATTTGTAAACATAGTATTTCATAAATTTATTTATGTCTTTTGGTGAATATCAAGCACCAACAAGCCAAAAATTTGGCCAGCTTTGAACTGGCCAAATATACTCAACTTAAAAATCTAAGTTAGACTGCTTTTTTCTTTACAGTTGTTTTCTTAGCTGGAGCTGCTTTTTTAGCAGCAGGTTTCTTAGCCGCGGCTGCTTTTTTAGCAGGCGCCTTTTTGGCAGGTTTAACTGCTTCGGCGACTGCTTCAACTACAGGCTGAACTGGTTCTACCACCAACGGGGTTGGTGTAGTGGCAGCTGGTTCGGGCACCTTGTAAGGTGCTTGTTTTTCAACTGCATTGTCATTGACGATATCCAACGGATGTTTATCAGCTGATTGATCTTTTTTGGCATTGTTTGCGTTCCAGGCCCAGTATCCTAGAACAGCCAATACCACTAGTGCTACAATAATTTCCATTCTTATCTCCTTGCAAGTTATTTGAATGTATTATATTTACGTTAGTGATCGAACACTAAAAAATTAATTGACTTTTGCTGCATTGCAACATATAATAGATAAATAAATTTGTAAGGTGCTGCATGGGGCGGGCCAAACAAATAAATTTCGTCTTAAGGAGAAAATTATGTTTACATATGACACATTAATCGACACCGTTCAAACCGGTAAAAAACAATTCGTGAATACTTTCGTTCAAAACGAAGCTGTTAAAAATGCAATGGTTACATTCAT
>SXGQ01137013.1_pt1 | contig 22574 bp, 15 predicted proteins | sample 3178371 | NCBI WGS metagenome assembly SXGQ01 (sample SAMN11356859, study PRJNA531348) | freshwater metagenome | isolation source: freshwater sample F1-20 | place: China: Fuxian Lake, Yuxi | collected 2017-12-25 | reverse complement strand
TTTTTTGAACCATTGTCGGGTTTTGGAGTAAACCATTTTTTTAAAAAATATCTGGGAATGGGAAATTGGCAGCAGCATTTCAGCAGGTTCATGGAAAAGTAATGCGCTCTTTCCGCATCGAGTAAAAAAAGGGCATTTCTCAATACCTGATACATGTTGGCAAATTTAATCCTTGTATTTCGTAAATTCGGGATAATCCCAAATCAAAACTTATGCAAGAAGCATATATCGTTGCTGGCTATCGTACGGCTATTACAAAATCAAAGCGAGGCGGATTTAGATTTACGCGTCCGGATGATCTTGCCATAGAAGTAATCAAAGGACTCATGCAATCAGTCCCTCAAGTGGAAGCATCTCTGGTGGATGATGTGATTGTTGGAAATGCAGTACCGGAGGCAGAGCAAGGATTGCAAGTCGGTAGAATCATTGCAGCTAGGGCATTGGGGCATCAGGCACCTGGCATTACCATCAACCGGTATTGTGCATCAGGATTGGAAAGCATTGCCATGGCCACGGCAAAAATCAGATCAGGAATGGCAGATTGCATCATTGCCGGTGGAGTAGAGAGCATGAGTTTTGTGCCTGCCTCCGGGTGGAAAACAGTTCCTTCTTATAACATCGTTTCAGAGGAGCCAGATTTTTATTTGAACATGGGACTAACTGCAGAAGCAGTGGCAAAAGAATTCCAGGTATCAAGAGAAGAGCAGGATGCATTTGCTTTTGCCTCTCATCAGAAAGCTTTGCAGGCGATTCAACATGGACATTTTAAAACCGGCATACTTCCCATCACAGTTCAGGCGGTTTACCTGGACGAGAAAGGTAAAAAGCAAAAGAGGAGTTTTGTGGTGGATACTGATGAGGGTGTGCGTGCAGATACCAGTTTAGATGGACTCGCCAAACTCAAACCAGCTTTTGCAGTCAATGGCACAGTAACAGCAGGCAATGCCTCTCAAACCAGTGATGGCGCTGCATTTGTATTGGTGGTGGGTGAAAAAATGCTCAAGCAGTTTGATTTGAAACCTATTGGACGATTGATACATTGTGATGTGGCAGGTGTTCATCCTCGCATCATGGGAGTGGGTCCGATTGAAGCCATTCCAAAAACATTGAAAAGAGCAAACATGTCAATTGATCAAATTGATTTGATTGAATTGAATGAAGCATTTGCATCTCAGTCACTGGCCATTATTAAAAAATTGGGGCTTGATACCTCCAAAGTGAATATCAATGGGGGTGCCATTGCATTGGGTCATCCCCTTGGTTGCACAGGGACAAAATTGACAGTTCAGTTGTTGGACGACCTGAAGAGAACCCATAAGAAATATGGAATGGTTTCTGCATGTGTTGGAGGCGGACAAGGTATTGCAGGTATTTTTGAGCGACTCTAATTTTTGCAATACTGTTGCAAATTTTAATTTTTCTTCCTTAGCTTTGTTCCAGACCTGGAGCAATGAGATTCTCTTTCATTTTATTTTTCATCCTTACGCAACAATTGCATGTGCTTGCACAGTGCACCTATTCCATCAGTGGAGTCATCAGGGATGAAGATCAGCAGATCTTGCTTGAAAAAGCAACTGTCAGCATCATCGAATTGAATAAAACCGTGATGACAAATGTTTCAGGTCGCTACAATTTCAATGGATTGTGTCAGGGAGACTACACCATCAAAGTAACCCATGCCGACTGTCAAACGATAGAGATGCATATTCATTTGAAAGATGATTTGCAACAAGATTTTGTGCTCTCACATACTGAAAATCGGTTGAAGGAAGTAGTGGTGGTTGGGACTTCGGTTGTTCGTCCAGAGGGAATGACTGGTGAGCTAAAGGGAAGACAGTTGCTCTCAACACGTGGATCTAGCCTTGGTGAGTCTTTGCAAAAAATTGCTGGTGTGACAGTACTTCAAACTGGTAATAATATCTACAAGCCCGTCATTCAGGGATTGCACAGCAGCAGGGTATTGATTTTGAACAATGGCATCAGACAAGAGGGCCAACAATGGGGGAGCGAACATGCACCTGAGATTGATCCTTATGTTGCGAATCGTTTGACTGTTATCAAAGGTGCCGCTTCTGTTCGTTATGGTGGTGATGCCATCGGTGGGGTGGTTTTGGTGGAACCAAGATTGTTGCAATACAGAAAGAAACTCAGTGGTGAGGTCAATCTTGCTGCATTCTCGAATAACAGACAAGGTGTGATAAGTACCTTGATTGAAAGTTCATTTGATAAAAAAGAAAAAACTTCTTGGCGTTTGCAGGGTACTGTTAAGAGAGGAGGGAATGCAAAAACGCCTGCCTATTGGTTGAAGAATGCTGGATTGGAGGAAGCAAACATGTCAGCATCATTCGGGTGGAGAGACAAAAGCAGGGGGCTGGAAGCTTTCTACAGTTTATTCAACACACGCATCGGCATCTTCAGTGGTTCGCATATCGGAAATCTGACCGATCTCCAAAACGTGATTGCATTACAAGAGCCGCCCGCGTTCATCAAGAATGCTGGTTTTTCTTATGTCATTGATCGCCCTTATCAATCTGTTCAGCACCAGCTGATGAAAATCAAAGCATACAAAGAATACAACGATGCAAACCGAATCAATCTCGTTATTTCTTCGCAATACAACCAGCGAAGAGAATATGACAATATTCGCTCAGAATCAACTTTGCCTCAGTTGGAATTGAGTTTGCTTACCAATATGGTAGACTTTGTTTGGGAACATTTCAAAAATTCCCGCATGAAAGGTTCAATGGGTATAAATATCATGCACCAATTGAATTCAATCAACTACCGGTATTTTGTACCCAATTATCAGTCACTTGATATCGGTGTCTGGGCAGCTGAAAAATACCAGAAAAATAAATGGCAGCTTGAGGCTGGACTCCGCTACGATCTCAGAAACCGTTTTGATATTTCCGACAACGACAAGGCACCATTTGATGTCCTTACCGGAAATGCTTTGCTGCCTGGTGCCCCATATGGAACCACCCTGTTTCAGGGAATTTCAGGCACTGGATTGGTGGCATACAAATTAGATGATGCGGTCAGGATCTCTTTTACCCTCTCCTCTGCCTGGAGAGCTCCGCAAATCAATGAACTGTTCAGCAATGGATTGCATCATGGTGCTGCACGAATTGAAAAGGGGTTCATGGGACTGAAAACTGAGAGAGCATACAGTGCCATGGGTTCACTGATTGTGAAAAAAGAAAGATGGGAAATTGACTGGGGTGTATACAATAAATGGATCAACGATTTTATTTACCTCGAACCGGGGTTTCCACCATTGCTGACCATACGTGGGGCTTTTCCTGTATTTGATTATACACAGACCAATGCAAACTTATCCGGAACTGATTTGAATCTGATCTACAAAATCAACAAACATTTGACTGCAGGATCAAAAGCCTCTTTGCTCAGGGCTTTTGATCTCCTTGCAAAAACATGGCTGATTCAAATGCCATCAGATCGGTATGAGTCAGACCTAGAATACACCTTTGCAGATGGAAAGAAAACAAGGCAGCCCTATGTTAAAATGATATTTCAACATGTAACCAGGCAACAACGTGTTCCTCCAACAGGAAACATCGAGGTCAAAGATGCAAGAGGAAATATTTCCATGAAGTCAGACTACATAGAGCCACCTGCGGCTTATAGCTTGGTGAATGTTGAGGCAGGAACCGGACTTGACATCAAAGCACGCAAAGTTGATTTGGTTTTCAATGTATACAATGCTTTCAATGTTTCCTACCGCGATTACATGAATGCCTTCAGGTATTTCAGTTTAGACCGAGGCAGAAATATTTCAATCAAAATTAAATATTCACTATAATAAAACTCAATTAACATGAAAACTAAAATGCTGTTTGCTTTTTTACTGATTGGTATCGTTGGATTCACAAGTTGCAACAAGGAAAAAGCAGATCCCAATGAAGGCGAACTAATCACAACTGTAAGGGTTAAATTAACGGAGAAAGTATTGGGCGGTACAGGTGCATTGACGGTTTTTGAATTCAAGGATCTGGATGGTGAAGGCGGTGCTGCACCCTCTAAGTTTGATGAGATTACACTTCAAAAGGGCAAAATCTATGACTGTGTGTTGGAAATATTGAATGAAAGTGTGAGTCCGGCAGACAATATCACTGCTGAAATTATAGCAGAAGCAAACGACCATCAATTCTATTTTTCTGCCACCAATGGTCTTGTAAGCTTTAGCAACTTTAATGCAGATGGAAAGGGATTCCCACTCGGCACAACATCTCTTTGGACAGCATCCTCCAATACAGGTTCTGGTACATTGAATATCACACTGAAACACAAGCCGGGCGTAAAAACAGCCAATGACAATGTAAGTGTAGGCGAAACGGATATTTCATTGGATTTCAAAGTGAAGGTTCTTTGATCCAGAGCCGGTAACTTTGATGCATGGAACTATCTATCAATACCCCTGCATTGTTGTTTCCTGCCATCAGCTTATTGTTGTTGGCATACACCAATCGATTTTTAGCAATTGCCAATTTGGTCCGCAAATTGTTTGACGAATACAACAAGGTAAACGATAAGCAAAACCTTGCTGCGCAAATCAAGAGCTTGCGAAATCGCCTGAATTATATTCGGTACATGCAGGGGTTTGGTGTGTTCAGTTTTCTTCTGTGCGTGAGTTCAATGTATTTTGTTTACAACATGTGGCCATCGATGGCAAAGGCAACGTTCGCTGTCAGTTTGATTTCATTGATGATCTCCCTGATATTTTCATTGGTTGAGATACTTCAAAGCACCTCTGCCCTAGAGGTTTTGCTGAGCGAAGTGGAAGGGCTGACGGATCCATCACTTCTTGATAAAATGTTGCACCGCAGAGAAGATTCAAAGGACTGATCAGATGCGCTTTCTTTCTCCGATCTGCTGCCTCCACATGGCATAGTAGAGTCCCTTGAGAAGAATCAGTTCATCGTGTGATCCGGTTTCCACGATTTCACCTTTTTCCAGTACATAAATTCTGTCTGCATGCATGATCGTCGAGAGGCGGTGTGCAATCAACAGGGTGATTTGTTCTTTCCTTGCAGAAATAGAGCGGATGGTTTCGGTGATTTCTTCTTCTGTGATAGAATCCAATGCTGATGTTGCTTCATCAAATAACAATACACGTGGATTTCTCAACAGTGCTCTTGCGATTGAAATTCGCTGCTTCTCTCCGCCTGAAAGTTTTAATCCTCCTTCTCCAATCACACTGTTGATGCCGTTTTCAGCTCTTTTCAACAATGATTGACAGGAAGCTTTCTCAAGCGCTTGCTGTATTTCTTCATTGCTGGCATTTGGATTAACAAACAATAAGTTTTCTTTGATCGTACCAGAGAACAACTGTGTATCCTGTGTAACAAATCCAATTTGTTTTCTGAGGTCCTCAAAATTGATCTCATTTTCGTCCAAGCCGTTGTATAGAATATTTCCTTCTTGAGGGCGGTACAATCCTACGAGCAATTTCATCAACGTTGTTTTCCCTGAGCCAGATGGGCCAACAAATGCAACGGTTTCCCCTTTATGGACGCTGAATGAAATGTTGTCAATTGCTTTTTGTTTTGCGGTGATATGCTGAAACCCTATTTGCTTGAATTGCAATGTTTCTATGTCACCTAGGTGGATAGGGACTTCTGGAACTTTCTCAGGTTCTTTTTCCATCAGTTTGTGGTAGTTGCCGATGGATGCTTCAGCTTCTCTGTAAGATAAAATGATGTTTCCGATTTCCTGCAGCGGGCCAAAAATGAAAAAAGAAAAGAATTGCATCGTAACCATTTCATGCGGCTGCATGGAATCTTTGAAAATGAGATACATCAACAAAAAAAGTATGACCTGTCTGAGTGTATTTACCAATGTTCCTTGCAAGAAGCTGATGCTTCGGATCCTTTTCACTTTGGTTAATTCTAGTCCAAGAATTTTATATGTATCCGCATTCAAGCGCTTTACCTCCTGCTCTGTGAGACCAAGACTTTTTACCAATTCAATATTTCTTAAACTCTCTGTAGTAGTTCCAGCCAGTGAAGTGGTACTGCTGACGATATTTTTTTGAATTTGCTTTACTTTTTTGCTCAGCAAATTGGTCCCAATGCTTAACAAGGTTATGCCAGCTATATATGCAATCGGGACTGACCAGTGAATGTATATGGATGCGTATACAAAAACAAATGTGATGCCAACCAAAATTGCAAACATTGCATTGAGAAAATAGTTGATGAATTTTTCTGTATCGGTTCTTACTTTGGTCAGTACGCTCAGGGTTTCTCCACTGCGTTGGTCTTCAAATTCCTGGTAGGGAAGTTTCATTGCATGCTGAAGTCCGTCGGTAAAAATTCTTGCACCAAATTTTTGGATGACAACATTCGCAAAGTAGTCTTGAAAATTTTTAGCAATTCTGCTTACCATCGCAGTTCCCATCGACATCAACAAGAGTGTGAGGGTCGTGGAAAAGAACAGATCCCATGTCATGACATTTCCCTCTTCCTGGCCAGTATTGATTTCTTGTGAGAGTTTGATGATCCTTCCGAAAATGATTGGATCAATCAACGAGAATACGGTGTTGATGGTGGCCAACAACAATGTAAGTGCGATCAGCCATTTATAGGGTTTGAGGTAGGTTGCCAGTAATTTCATGCTGTAAAACTACATCAAATTTGGGCGACGATGTTTAAACTTTGAATATCAACTTTTTCTGAATGTCCATTTTATCATTTCCTTCCAAGTAACTTTTTTGCCGTAAAGCAAAATACCTGTTCTGTAAATTCTACCTGCGAACCAGGTGGTAAAGATGAATCCTCCAACCAGGCTCAACATAGAAGCTGCCAATTGCCAGTATGGAACGGTATTGGGAATGCCAAATGGAATTCTACCCATCATGATGATAGGAGATGTAAAAGGAATGATGCTCATCCATACGGCCATGCTGCTGCTTGGATTGGCCAGCACTCCATTTAAAACAACAAATGAGAAAATGATGGGCATTGTGATGGGAAGCATCAACTGTTGTGCTTCTTGCGGGTCTTCATTGATCACACTTCCAACTGCTGCAAAGAGTGAAGCATAAAAAAGATATCCGCCAAGGAAGTAGAATAGAAAGAATCCAATGATCATCAGCCAATTCACTCCTTCGGTAAGAGTAGCTTTGGCTTCGAGAATTTTTGATGCCATGTCTGCATTTGCCATTGTTGCACCGGATACTTGCGATTGCTGCATCTGCTGTGCTTGTTGAATGGTTTCAGTTGGCAGAAACATCGTGAGTGAGGTTGACAATGCAACAATCAGTGCAATCCACAGCAACAATTGGGTGAGTCCCACACCTGCAATTCCAATGATCTTACCCAACATGAGTTCAAAAGGCTTGCAGGAAGAAACAATGACTTCTGCAATCCGATTTGTTTTTTCTTCTGCAACACCGCGCATCACCATTGATCCAAAAATGAACATCGTCATATATATCAATATTCCGCTGCCAAAACCGATGCCATAGGCAAGTCCTGCGTTGGATTCTTTGTTTTTTCCTTTTTCGTCCTCCACCAAGTTCTTCACAGTTACATTTTCTTTTGATGCATTTTTGATCGAATCCAGGGTGGACTTTTGTATTCCTCTTTCAAGCAATAAATTGTTTTCCACTGCTTTGTTCAACTGCCGATCTATGTAATTTGATTTTTCGAGTCCCAGTTGTTTTTTGGAGTGTATATTTCCGATGAGCTGCTCGTCTTCTATAAATGTATATAAAACTGCATCAAACCCTTTGCTGGTGTAGTTGTTTGTATCAACATCGTTGGTGAATTCAAATTGGAGATCACCTTTTTCTGAGACCAAATTTTCCTTTAAAAACCCTGGGTCATTTGCCACTGCAATCTTTGTTTCCTCTTTGATTGTTGCAGCAAAGTATGATGATCCAAAAATAAAAACTATAAATACCAATGGCATCAGAATGGTCATCAGCAAAAATCTTTTATTGCTGACTCTGGTAATATACTCTCTTTCTATGATGAGGGAAACTTTGTTCATGCTTGGATGTATTATGCTTGTTGAAATTGTCTGGCTTCAGGCGTACCCTGCACCAATTCAATGAAAATATCATTCAATGAGGGGAGTATTTCATTGAAGGATGTAATGTGTAAGTTTTTGTCAATGAAGTAGGATAGGACCTGGTTGTTACTGAATTCGCTGTTGATTTTAATTTTTAGTTTCTTATCGTTGAATGATTCAACATTGAATAGATGTGTTGCGGTGTTTTCTGCAAACAACGCTTGATCAAATTCAATTTCAAATATGTTTTTTTTGAATTGTTGTTTGATTTCACCCACTCCGCCGTCGAGAATCTTATTGCCCTTGTTTACCAAAACAATATGATCGCAAATTTCTTCCACTTGTTCCATTCTGTGGGTGCTGAAAATAATGGTGGCTCCATTTTGAGCCAGTTTAAAAATTTCATCTTTGATCAAATTTGCGTTCACCGGATCGAGTCCACTGAAAGGCTCATCCAAAATAATCAAATCCGGTTTGTGCAGCACTGTAGTAACAAATTGCAGTTTCTGGCTCATGCCCTTGCTCAGGTCTTCTACTTTTTTGTTCCACCACGATTCCATATTGAATTTGATGAACCATTCTTTGGTTCTTTCCTTTGCTTCTTTTTTGTCTAACCCTTTTAATTGTGCGAGGTAGAGCACCTGCTCTCCAGTTTTCATTTTTTTATACAATCCTCTTTCCTCCGGCATGTAGCCAATATTGGCAACATCCGTCAACGGATTGAAAGGGAGATTGTTCAACAGTATATTTCCTTCATCAGGATAAAAAATACCAGTGATCATTCTCAGCAGCGTTGTTTTTCCCGCGCCGTTGGGTCCCAATAGTCCAAAAATGGAACCTTTGTTGATGGTAAAGCTGATATCGTCAACAGCTTTTTGTCCTGAGAAATATTTTTTCAGGTGCTGAATTTCCAGAGCAGTATTCATTGGATAAAATTACGCTTCTAAGGGCTGTGTTTTGTAAATTATTGATGAGTGGCTTGAATTGCATGTGCTACCTTGATGCCGTCCATCGCCGCACTTACAATGCCACCTGCATATCCGGCACCTTCTCCGCAAGGGTAAAGGTTTTTGATCTGTGGGTGATGCAGTTTTTCCTGGCCCCTTGGAATCCGCACTGGAGAGGAAGTTCGGCTTTCGGGAGCAACAATGATGGCTTCTTCCGTTAAGTAGCCTTTCATCTTCTTGCCAAAAGACTTGAAGCCCTCTCTCAAGGTTTTTGATATAAATTCCGGCAGCACTTCATTGATATCAACCGAATGAACACCCCTTAGATAGGATGTTGCCGGCAAGCTATTGGATATTTTTCCATTGATAAAATCCGTCATTCTTTGTGCGGGGGCGACATATGCTCCACCACCGGATGCAAATGCTTTTCTCTCCACCATTTCCTGAAAATCATGTAAAACCAACCGCTCACTTGTCTTTCGTCTCCGGACACTTCGGTCCGGATCTTCGACCTTGTCCCTCATCCCTTTCATTACATCCTCCAACTCAACCTGAACCACCATTCCGGAATTTGCGAATGGGTTGTTTCTTTTCGAAGGACTCCAGCCATTCACGACCAGCATTTCTTGTGAGGTGGATGCAGTGGCAATGATTCCACCTGGACACATGCAGAAAGAAAAAACCCCTCGGTTGTTCACCTGATCAACGAGTTGATAGGATGCAGGGGGAAGATAATTTCCTCTTCCCTGCCAAACGGGGCAATGATATTGAATGGAGTCGATCAATTGTTGGGGATGTTCGATTCTTACACCAAGCGCAAATGGTTTTGGTTCGATCAAGATGTTTTTTTCCTCCAGCAGACAGAAAATATCTTTTGCAGAATGTCCGGTGGCTAAAATGACTTGATCTCCCTCAAACAAATCACCGGTGGCTGTTTTGACACTTTTGATGAGGCTGCGCTCAATAGAAAAGTCGGTCAGTTTTTGATTGAAATGAACTTCGCCACCGGATCCAATGATTTGCGATCTGATGGATTCAATGATGCCCGGCAGTTTATTTGTTCCGATATGAGGGTGTGCAGTATACAATATGGATGGATCTGCTCCAAACTGAACGAGCAGCTGCAGGATCTTATCAATATTGCCTCTTTTATTGCTGCGCGTATATAGTTTCCCATCGCTGTAGGTACCTGCACCTCCTTCCCCAAAACAATAATTGCTTTCTTCGTTTAAGATGCCTTCGCGGTTCAGTATTGCCAAATCTCTTCTTCTTTCCCGCACATCTTTTCCTCTTTCAAGAATGATTGGTTTGATTCCCTGCAAAATCAGTTCAAGTGCAGCAAACAATCCTGCGGGTCCCGCACCAATAATAATGGAACGGTTCTTGGAGCGACGCACATCGGGAAAGTTGAATTCAGGCGGAAAAATTTCCTGAAAAGCCTCGTCCACGAATGCCCTGAGCTTTAAATTGATTTTTACTTCCTGTTTTCTTGCGTCAATGGATTTTTTCAGAATCTGAAATCCACTGATTTTTTTCGGTTGAACTGCAAGATACCTGGCCAGTTCAGTTTGGATGGTTGCAGCATCGGCTGCATCTTTCGGAGAAAGTTGCAATTGAATTTCCTGCTGCATAATCAACTGAACAATTAGAACGGTAAATCGTCTGCGATGCCTTGCTGGCTTTCTGGATCAGGTGAGAATGCTGGAGGTGCATCAACGGGTCCGGCTCCGCTGCCCATGCTGACCTGTTCAATTCTCCATGCATCCAGGTTGGTGATGTAATTGGTTTGTCCGTTCTTCTCCCATTTCGAACCTTTGATATTGAACATGACTTTCACTCCATCTCCAATTTTGAATCGGTCCAGAATGCTGGTTCTATCTTGAACGGTTTGAAACTTAACAAAGTTGGTAATGGTTCGCCCATTGATATCTTCATTTGTTTCTACAACAAATTCTCTGGTTTTGAAAGTTGCGCTTCTCTGAACTGTTTCACCTATGCTTACTATTTTTCCTGAAAGATCGAATCCCATATGAATATAATTAATTTCCGCTAAGTTATCATATTCTGTACGGAGTTGGCAACAGAGCTGGATGAAAAATGATTGTCAGTAAAAACAACCCTTGTGCATTGCTCCTTTCCTCTTTCTTCGATGTGCCTTGGTTCTTTTAGTTGAGATCCGCCCCAAGGACTGCCGGTCAAGTTTCCAGCAGACAGTTGCGGTTGGGCGTATTTATTTGAGCATGATGTACTTATCTACAAAGCTTCTGGGTAACCGCTATAATATACCAAAAAAACAGGAGAAAGTGGTTGTCAATCAGGAAGTTTTGGGTAGACCATGATCATATTTGGAACTTTACAAATTTTCTCCTTGAGAAACAAAAAAATTAGAAAAAAATCAATCGATTTTGCCAGTGAAAAATATTGTGGAATAAAAAATTTTTTTTTCTCGAAACTGAATATATATTCGCCAACTGAGTCGGTTTTATCTGATGTGAATTGGAACATGAAAGATGTGGATAAAACAGGTTCAAAACCCAGACCCGAAATAATCAACAACATACGTGCTAGATTGGAATGGTGAGTAGAATTACAGTAACATTTTTCACTGTCATTGGTCCTGTGCATTGATGTTTTAGAGGTCGCTTTATTAACCCAAAAAATCTAAACCTCGTTAGGACTGATGGAAAAACCGTTTGAAAAAGTTTGGAGCAATTGTCTGGCGATCATAAAGGATATTGTAGAGTGGCAACATTTCAAAACATGGTTTGAGCCCATCAAACCGGTTGCATTAAAAGGCAACGTTTTAACCATCCAGGTTCCGAGTCAGTTTTTTTACGAATACATCGAAGAGCATTATATCAACCTTCTTGCTAAAACTTTGAAAAGAGAACTTGGTAAAGAAGCTCAATTGGAATACAGAATCATGGTTGACAGTGGCAATGGAAATGCAAAGCCGCTCACCATGGATATTCCCGGACAAAACTTCAAGAGTTTTTCGAACAATGAGATGGATTTTCCGCTTGTGGTCAACAACCATGTGAGAAACCCATTTGTGATACCCGGTCTGAAGAAAATGCAAATTGACTCTCAGTTGAATCCCACCTATACATTCGAGGCATTTATAGAAGGGGATTGCAACAGGGTGGCAAGGCGTGCAGGAAAGACCGTAGCTGAGAAGCCTGGGGCGACCTCTTTCAATCCATTGGTTGTATATGGAGGGGTTGGACTTGGGAAAACCCATTTGGTACAATCCATTGGAAATGAAGTGAAACGACTTCATCCCAACAAAGTGGTTTTGTATGTAAGCTCTGAAAAATTCATCAACCAGTTTCAAGATCATAGCAGGAACAATGCGATCAATGATTTTATTCATTTTTATCAGTTGATAGATGTATTGATCATTGATGATGTTCAGTTTTTCAACAGGGCAGAGAAAACACAGGATGCTTTCTTCGCTATTTTCAATCACCTGCATCAATCTGGTAAACAATTGATTCTTAGTTCGGATAAGCCTCCGAAGGATTTGGAGGGCATGCAGGAAAGATTGTTGAGCCGTTTCAGGTGGGGCTTGAGTGCAGATTTACAGGTACCTGATTATGAAACCAGAATAGAGATCCTGGAAAAGAAGATGAAGAACAACGGATTGGATCTTCCAAAGGATGTAGTAAAATACATTGCTTACAATATTCAGAACAATGTAAGGGAGTTGGAAGGCGCATTGATTTCTTTGTTGGCCCAGTCATCTCTCAACAAAAGGGAAATTGACCTTGACCTTGCCAAGAAAGTGCTGCGCAATTTCATCAAGACCTCCTCCAAAGAAATCACCATCGATACGATCCAAAAGATGGTTTGTGAATTCTTTGACCTTCCCTACGATCGCCTGTTGCAAAAGACCAGAAAAAGAGAGATTGTACAAGCCCGTCAAATCACCATGTATTTGGCCAAGATTTTCACCAAGAATTCATTGAAAACTATTGGCGAACATTTTGGTGGAAGAGATCATACAACTGTTATCCATTCTTGCCAAACCGTCAAAGACCTGATGGATACTGACAACATGTTCCGGGAAAGCGTCATGGAATTGCAGCAAAAGGTGCAGCTTGCTGCCATGTAATTGCCTTTTATCTTTTGCGGATTGAACAGTCTTTAGTAATTTCGCCCTCCCTGAAACTCAAGGTTTCAGACGGTGGGGTGGATGAGTGGCTGAAATCAGTAGTTTGCTAAACTGCCGTACGGGTAACTCTGTACCGCGGGTTCGAATCCCGCCCCCACCGCAGTTTAAAATATTCGGGGCGTAGCGTAGCCCGGTTATCGCGCCTGGTTTGGGACCAGGAGGTCGCAAGTTCGAATCTTGCCGCCCCGACGAAAGAAGAAGCTGGCCATTGTGCTGGCTTTTTGTTTTATATCCACTTTATAAAGCGAATGTTATTTCATCCTTTTCGAATTCAGTCTTTCAAAGTTTATACTTACATTCAAAAAAAATATTTATGACCAAAAGACTGTTGTTTGTCATACCCGCAATGCTGAGTGTTTTGCTCACACTGGCCCAGGAAAAAGTTGACCAAAATATGATCAATAAGATCCGTGAAGAAGCATTGAATAAATCAAAATTGATGGACATCGCCTTGCATTTGACTGATTTGAATGGAAACCGCTTGGCCAATTCACCTGGCTACAAAAAAGCTGCCGGTTATGCAGTTGATTTTTTGAAATCTATTGGCATTGACAATGCCCACCAGGAAGCATGGGGGGAATTTGGGAAGGGATGGGAACTGGAGAAAGCATATTTTGCAATGACGGCACCTTATTATAAAACGATTTTGGCTTATCCCAAGACATGGACCGTTGGTACCAAGGGGCTCAAAAATGCGGAAGTGCTGCTGATAGATATGAAAGATTCTGTTGCATTGATGAGTTACAAAGGAAAATTAAAAGGCAAAATTTTATTGCCCGATATCAACTACAATTACTTGCACAGTTTTAAAGCAGATGCTGAAAGGTATGCTGATGAAGATCTTAACAAGATGGCTGAAGCTGTACCAGGCCGTCAGCAAAGAGATACGGCACAAATGAGAAGAATGAGAGAACAAATGCAACGCGCCATGGCGCCTCAACGTATGTTGACCATTCTTAAAAACATGGCCAAAGAAGAGGGGGCAGTAGCGGTGTTGAGTTCATCTCTGCGCAATCATGATGGAACCATTTTTGCGCAAGGGGGTGGATCTTACAAGGCGACAGATCCGGATAATTTTCTGGACCTTGTCATTGGTGTAGAAGATTACAATACCATGCTTAGAATTTCAAAAAATGGGATGAGTGTAAAAGTGGATGCTGATGTGAAAACAAAGTTTTATACTGACGATTTAAATGGGTACAATGTAATTGCTGAGATTCCTGGTACCGACCCTTTACTGAAAGACGAAATTGTAATGATTGGAGCACACCTGGACTCTTGGCAAACAGGGACAGGTGCAACAGACAATGCATCAGGTTCCTCTGTAATGTTAGAAGTCATGCGCATTCTTAAATCGCTCAATGTTCAACCCCGCCGTACGATTCGAATTGGCCTGTGGAGTGCTGAAGAACAAGGCCTGCTTGGATCAAGAGCCTATGTTGCCAAAACATTTGGTGGAAATGCAGCGAATCCCAAAACAGCAGCACACGATCAATTTTCATCCTATTTCAATATTGATAATGGAACCGGAAAAGTGCGCGGCATTTATTTGCAAGGAAATGAAGCATGCAAAGATATTTTTACAGCCTGGTTAGAACCTTTCAAAGACCTCGGCGCAACTACCGTTACCATCAACAATACGGGCGGTACAGACCACCAGTCATTCGATGGTGTTGGATTGCCGGGATTCCAATTCATCCAAGATGAAATTGAGTACGATACAAGAACACACCACAGCAATATGGACGTATATGATCATTTGATCGAAAATGATTTGAAACAGATTGCCGCAGTTGTTTGTTCTTTCGCTTACCATGCTGCTCAAAGGGATCAAAAAATTCCAAGAAAAAAATAAATCACATGAAAAAAATATTCTTTCTAATAGGATTGGCAGCATTGGTTTTTGGATGCAAGCAATCAGCCCAAATCAATACCTCTGATTATTTTGCAAAACAGGATTCAGGTATTCAAACAGGCAATGAAAAAATCATTCAAATTGAAAGCTTTGGAAAAAAATTCAATGTATGGACCAAACGTTTTGGAAACAATCCAACAACAAAGATTCTGCTGTTGAATGGTGGTCCCGGCGGCACCCATGAATACTTTCAGTGTTTCGAAAACTTTCTCCCGCAAGAAGGCATTGAATTTATTTATTATGACCAACTGGGATGCGGGTATTCTGACAATCCCAATGACACTGCCTACTGGGACTTGGATCGTTTTGTGGAAGAAGTGGAGCAGGTGAGGGCAGCATTGGGGCTTGATAAAGATAATTTCTATTTGTTAGGGCATTCATGGGGTGGAATATTGGCGATGCAATATTCTTTGAAATACCAGCAAAACCTGAAGGCGCTGATCATTTCAAATATGATGTCCAGTTGTCCTGCCTATGATAAATATGCAGAAGAAGTATTGGCGAAGCAAATGGATAAAGCTGTATTGGACTCTGTTAGGGCCATGGAAGCTCGAAGTGATTTTGCGAATCCTCAGTACATGGGACTCTTGATCCCTCATTTTTATGAAAAACATATGTTGCGCAAACCATATGCGGAGTGGCCTGCATTGGTACAACGTGCATTTGCGGGCTTGAATCAGTCCCTCTATGTAACCATGCAGGGTCCGAGTGAGTTTGGTATTTCAGGAAGATTGAACAATTGGGATGTCAGCAAAGAGCTTTCAAAAATAGAAGTACCGACACTTGTGATTGGTGCAGAACATGATACGATGGATCCGAATCATATGAAATGGATGTCTACTCAGTTTAAAAACGGCACCTATGCTTATTGTCCGAATGGCGGACACATGGCGATGTACGACGATCAGGAAAATTATTTTAATGGATTGATTGGTTTTGTAAAAAAAGTTGAAAATAAATAAGTCTATATGAAAATTTTAGTGCCTTTCATGCTGCTGTTCAGTATTGGATACCTGCATGCACAACAACTTCCGCCACAGCTCCAACTTCCCAATGGATGGAAAATCAGTCCTGTCGGAAGATCATTTGATCTAGGAGATCTGCCATTGAATATGGCAGTGAGCAAGTCCAGTAAATTCATGGCTGTAACCAACAATGGGCAAAGCGTACAGACCATCCAATTGATTGATGTGCAATCGGAAAAAGTTATTGATCAGGTTGAAATTGAAAAGTCATGGTATGGCATCACGTTCACTTCTGATGAAAAATATCTTTACGTTTCTGGTGGTCATGACAATAGAATTTTAAAATACGAGATCAGCAATCAAAAGTTGAAACGAATTGATAGCATCTCACTGGATCGTCCATGGCCTGTGCGCGTCGGGCCAGCAGGGCTTGCCCTCGATGAATCAAATAACATGATGTATGTTGTTACCAGAGAGGACAAAATGTTGTATGTCGTAGATCTGCGCACAAAACAAGTTGTCCATAAATATGGACTGGATGCGGAGGCGTATGATTGTAAGTTTTCTCCAAAGACCAATGAATTGTATATCACCTGTTGGGGATGTGACAAAGTCTTGATATTTGATACCAAATCAAAGCAATGGAAACAACCTATAGGAGTTGGAGATAATCCAAACGAAATGTTGCTTACAAATGATGCAAAATATCTTTATGTATGCAATGCCAATGACAATTCAGTATCCATCATTGATCTTTCCAAAAAAGTTGTGATTGAAACCTTAGATGCTGCATTGTATCCCAATTCACCAAGCGGTTCAACTACCAATAGCATCGCGTTGGATCCCGTAACAAAGAGACTGTACATTGCCAATGCTGATAACAATTGCCTTGCCATATTCGACGTTGCAGTTCCGGGTAACAGCAAACCAAAGGGGTTTATTCCGGTAGGTTGGTATCCTACTTCTGTTCGATTCATCAATGGAAAAATTTGGGTAGCGAATGGCAAGGGAATGACTTCCAAAGCCAATCCATTTGGCCCATCACCGTTGAGAAAAAGAGAAGATGTGATTCACCATGGATTTGAGGTCAAGGATGGATCTCAGGTTGAATACATTGGAGGACTCTTTAAAGGTTCGATGAGCATCATCGATGTACCCAATTCTATTTTGTTGGATCAATATACCCGACGCGTCTATGAAAATGCAGCGTACTCACCTCAAAAAAGTGCAAATGCAGGCATAGCAGACGAAGGCAATCCTATTCCCATGAAACCAGGTGATAAGTCACCCATCAAATATGTTTTTTACGTCATCAAAGAAAATAGAACATACGATCAAGTTTTGGGCGATGTAGAGAAGGGAAACGGCGATACTTCACTTGTTTTGTTTGGCAGAAAATATACTCCCAATCAGCATGCGCTGGTTGATCAATTTGTATTGTTGGATAATTTTTATGTGGATGCTGAAGTAAGTGCAGATGGGCACAATTGGAGCATGGGGGCACTCGCGAATGATTATTTGGAAAAAACTTGGCCCACCAGCTATGGCGGGAGAGGCGGTACCTATGGTGGAGAAGGTGAAAGAGAGATCGCCAACAACAAAGCTGGATTCATTTGGAACAATTGCAACAGGTATGGCGTCAGCTTCAGAACCTACGGAGAGTTCATGTCGTTCAACAAGCCAACAATTTCTGTGTTAAACAATCATTTTTGTCCCGGCTTTCCAGAGTACAATATGAATATTGCAGATACAACGCGATTCAGAATTTGGAAAAGAGATTTTGATTCATTGCTTGCAAAAGGGACGGTTCCACAATTTAATACTGTCAGATTTGGGAATGATCATACAGAGGGCATCAAATTGGGAAGGCCCACTCCTTATGCACATGTTGCAGACAATGATTTGGCAGTCGGCATGTTTGTAGAGGCCTTGTCGAAAAGTCCTATTTGGAATGAGACGGCCGTATTTATCTTGGAAGATGATGCGCAAAATGGCGCAGACCATGTGGATGCACACAGAAGCACTGCTTATATTGCCGGTGGTTTTGTAAAGCGTGGATTTGTTGATCATACACTATACACAACATCTTCCATGTTGCGCACCATGGAATTGATTTTGGGGATGGGTCCTATGACACAATATGATGCAGCTGCAACTCCCATGTGGAGATGTTTTGACAAAGTAGCAAAACCATTTGATTTCAAGGCAATCATTCCGGATGTTGACATGAACCAGCGCAACACTGCCATCAATGAGTGGCAGAAAAAATCTGAAAAATTCAATTTTGCGAAAGAAGACGCCAACAATGATATTGAATTCAACAAAGTGCTCTGGCATGCCATCAAAGGCAACATCCCCTTCCCGGGTCCTAAGCGTGCAGCATTTCTCAAATTGAGTGAGGGTGATGGAGATGATGATTGATGACAGGTAAACATTTTAGCATTTCATGAAAAGAGGATACAGGTTATTGTATTTTATTCCGTTGCTGCTGATTCTATACCTGTTGCTGGATCAGTATGTCTTTTATACAAAGGCAGTGTTTCCTCCTGCAACGGTCTTTTCTGGGAAGAGTATTTACAATCCATACGCTCAACTCGATACCAGTGATGCAGTCGTTGCCAATTTTCATGCGCATGCAAAGGCATGGGGCGGATTGACCAATGGCAAAGGCAGCGCGCAGGATATATGGAGGCGTTACGACAGCATGGGATATGCATTCCATGGGGTATCGCAGTATTTCAACATCGATACATTCAACCATCGCGCCATCAATTATGTGCCTGTATATGAACATGGCATCAATCTTAGAAAAACCCATCAGCTTGTGATGGGTGCAACATCTGTTGCATGGAAGGATTTCATTTTCCCTCAGACCCTCGATAACAAACAATTCATCATCAATAAAATTGCGGAAGATCCCCACGCATTGATTGTTTTGAATCATCCAAACATGTTAAATGGCTATCAAGTGGATGAGATGAAAAAATTATACAACTACGACCTGATTGAAATCTTGAATCCCCAGGCTCAGTCGCTGCCACATTGGGATGCGGCATTGTCTAGCGGACGAGCAGTTTTTGGAATTGCAAACGACGATGTACACAATGTGTTGAAGAACAGTTTGATCAGCAGGTTCTATACCATCGTATACGGATCGGCCTCAGAGGCAGAGGGATTGTACAATGCGCTGAAATTAGGATCTCATATTTCTGTATGGGCTCCAAAAGTTGCTGCAGATGATTTGGCAGCGAAAAAAAGAAAAATTGAATCAGCTAAAAAATTGCTGCTATCTGTTAAAGTCCTCAATGAAACTGTCCATATTCAATTTTCAAAGGCCATTGATACCATTCAATTGATTGGAAACAACGGAAAGTGTTTGAGAATGGAACGCATGAAGAATGCCATCAGCTATCAATTTACTCCTTCCGATACATATATGAGGGTTGAGTTTGTAATTGAAGACGGAAGCAGATTCTATATGAATCCTTTTTTTAGGTACTGATGATTCAACCGATACTTCAAATACTTATCTTAGTTATCCAAAAATCTCAATCATGTTACATTTCATCGTCCGCATCTTAGGATGTCTTTTTCTCTCTGTATCTATAGGCCTACCTGTTTTTGCACAGAAAAAGTCTCTTGATAAGAGTGCTTTGCCAGCAACTCCAAGTATCAATTTGGAAGAATATTTTCAACCCGTTTATTGGAGAAATATAGGCCCCACCCGCGGAGGCCGTTCAGTTACCTCTTCGGGCATCAAGGGTGATCCATTGACTTATTATATGGGCACAACGGGAGGAGGAGTTTGGAAAACGGAGGATGCCGGACAAACATGGAAGAATATTTCAGATGGTTTTTTCAATACAGGTTCAGTTGGAGTCGTTGCAGTTGCTGATTCTGACCCCAATGTGGTCTTTGTTGGAATGGGAGAACATGCACCCAGAGGGGTAATGACTTCCTATGGTGATGGCGTATACAAGTCGACCGATGCAGGAAAAACATGGAAGCATCTAGGATTGGAATTGACAAGGCATATTTCAAATATCCGCATACATCCAAACAATCCAGATATCGTTTATGTAGGCGCCCAGGGTGCATTGCATGGTTCATCAAAAGAAAGAGGTATTTATAAATCAGAGGACGGAGGAAAAACATGGAGAAATGTTTTGTATGTAGATGAAAATTCTGGATGTGTTGATCTGAGCATGGACATGAACAATCCACGCATACTATATGCCGCGATGTGGGATCACAGGCGTTTGCCTTGGGCCATGCAGAGCGGTGGCAAGGGAAGTGGATTGTACAAGAGCACAGATGGCGGTGAAACATGGACAAAAATTCAAAACGGATTGCCAAAAGAATTGGGCAAGATGGCCATTTCAGTTTCTCAGGCAAATGCCGATAAAGTATATACTTTGATTGAAAGCGATACCGAGAAAGAGCAAGGCGGATTGTTTGTTTCCAATGATGCAGGTATGAACTGGACTCGAATCAGCAAAGACCATCGATTGGTTTCGCGTGCATGGTATTATATTGAAGTATTCGCTGATCCACAAAATGAGAATACGGTGTATGTTCTTGGAGCGGCTGGACTCAAGTCGACCGATGGTGGAAAGTCATGGACCAATATCAGAGGAACACACGGAGATTATCATCAATTGTGGATCAATCCAAAGAACAATCAGAACATGGTTATCTCCAATGACGGAGGGGCTGCTGTCACATTCAATGGCGGCAATGTTTGGACTTCTCAGAACAATCAGCCAACTGCGCAGTTCTACCGCATCAATGTCGATAATTTATTTCCTTATAATATCTATGCAGGTCAACAGGACAATACTTCCGTAAAAATTGCCAGCAGGAATACTCAGAGTGGAACCATTGGTGAAAGGCAATGGACTTATTCTGCAGGCGGCGAATCCGCATTCCTGGGTTTCGATCCAAACAATCCACGATATGTAATGGGGGGAAGCTATCAGGGCACCATTGAATTATTGGATACGCAAACAGGTGAGGGTGTTGGTGTAATGGTATACCCTATGCAATACCAGGCTATGCAGCCAAAGGATATGACGTATCGATTCAATTGGAATGCACCAATTGCATACTCCAAGCATGAAAAAAATGTGTACTACCACGCAGGCAACAGACTTTTCAGAACAAGAGACATGGGTAAATCATGGGAGGTAATATCTCCCGATCTGACCACCCACGATACAACCAAAATGGGCATCAGCGGATATCCTTATACGAATGAAGGCGCAGGCGGTGAAAATTATTGCACGATTGCTTATTTCATGGAATCGGATAAAGAGAAAGGTGTCATGTATACAGGCAGTGACGACGGATTGGTATATGTTACAAAAGATGATGGGAAAAACTGGACCAACATCACTCCTCCAGATCTAGGTGAAGCATTGATCAATGCAATAGAAGTTTCCCCACATGATCCCGCAACTCTTTATATCGCCGCAACAAAGTACAAGTTCAATGATTTTACACCGTTTGCATTTAAATCAAACGATTATGGCAAGACCTGGACCAAAATTGTTAAAGGGTTGCCTTATGGTGCTTGTGTGAGAGTAGTAAGAGAGGATAATGTAAGAAAGAACTTGTTGTTTGCTGGGACTGAAATTGGATTGTTCATTTCATATGACGGGGGCAATTCATGGAATAAATTTCAAAGAAATCTTCCCGTTACTCCCATCACGGATTTAAAAATTCATCAGAATAATTTGATTGCCTCTACACAAGGAAGAGCATTTTGGATCTTGGATGAATTGCAGCCTCTAAGAGGATTTGACAATCAAAGCAATGTCAAGTTGATGCCTGTAAATGAGACATACAGAATATCCGGATACAGCATTTTTGACAGAAACGATGATGATACTACCAGGTTTCCCAATACAACCTCAGCCAATCCAGCCACTGGCGCGGTAATATATTACCATCTTCCAAAAGACAGCACCCAATTGCTTACAATACAAGTGAAAGATGCCCAAGGAAATGTGATCCGCTCTTTCAGCAATAAATTGGTCGAAGTTCCTTCCACCAATAACAGTTTAAAAGAAGAGCCTGTGTTGAGTGCCAAAAAAGGACTGAACAGATTTGTTTGGAATTTGCGTCGTCCCAACATGCCTACCATTGACAATGTATATATAGAAGGAAATTACAGTGGTGGTAAAATCACGCCAGGCGATTATACTATTGTTTTGACAGCAGATGGAATTGAACAGACGGCCTCCTTGAAGTTGAGTCAGGATCCGAGGCTTCCATATTCAAGCAAAGATTATGCAGTGCAGGATGAATTGTTGAAAAAGCTTGAAAAGGACATGGTAGATATCCATGTTGCTGTCAATCAAATGAATGCACTCTCTAAGCAAATCTCAGCCCTCAATAAATTGATTCAGCATGATGAAACCAAGAAAGAGTTGGTAAATAAGGGGAAGGCGTTGATTGAAAAAATAAAGCAATGGGAAGAGAAATTGATACAGCCCAAAGCGCAATCATATGACGACATCATCAATTTTGTAAAC